>Ga0193726_1000109_pt1 | contig 129757 bp, 129 predicted proteins | sample H2c1metaG_FD_144928 | JGI IMG/M metagenome (GOLD analysis project Ga0193726, IMG submission 144928) | Soil microbial communities from a riparian zone of the East river system, Colorado, United States - H2c1 | ecosystem: Environmental > Terrestrial > Soil > Riparian zone | place: USA: East...
TTTGCCAGCTCCATGATGTCGATGCTGCGGTCGGTGCCGGCAATCGTAAAGCGGCCTTGCGCGAATTCGATGTCGCCTTCCGCGGCTTCCATCAGATGCGCGGCAGCCTTCTTGCCCTTCTCGATCACCAGTTTCGAGGCTTCGACGATCGCCATGCCGGAAGCAGTGATCGAGCGCGAGCCGCCGGTGCCGTTGCCGGTATGCACGATGTCGCTGTCGCCCTGTACGAGCTTGACAGCCTCGAACGGCACGCCGAGCTGGTCGGCCATCACCTGCGCGAACGGCGTAGCATGACCCTGACCGTAATCGAGCGTGCCGGTGATCAGCTTCACCGAGCCGTCGTCCTCGAACACGATCTTGCCGAGTTCGACGCCGGGAGGCGCGGTGACTTCGAGGTAAGAGCCGACTGCGATGCCGCGCAGCCTGCCGCGCTTGCGGCTTTCCTTCTTGCGCTTGGCGAAGCCGGCGTGATCGGAGATATCAAGCGCCTTCGCAAACACGCCCTGGAAATCGCCGCTGTCATAGGTGACGCCGGACGACGCCGCGAACGGCATCTGCGCGGATTTGATGAAGTTGCGCTTGCGCAAGGTCAGCCGGTTGATGCCCATCTCGTCGGCGGCGCGGTCGATCAGCCGCTCCATGAAGTAGTTGGCCTCGGGCCGGCCGGCGCCGCGATAGGCGCCCATCAGCGTGGTGTTGGTGAGTACAGTCTTGATATCGACCGACAGCAGCGGCGTGCGGTAGACGCTGGAAATATTCTTGCCGACGTTCAGCGACAGCGGGCTGGGCGCAACGCCGGTGATGTAAGCGCCGAGATTGCCGTAGCCCGAAACCTTCACCGCGAGGAATTTGCCGTCGGCGTCGAGCGCGAGCTCGGCGTGAATCTGCTGCGCGCGGCCGTGGCTGTCGGAGAGAAAGCTGGTCGAGCGCTCGTCGGTCCATTTCACCGGACGGTCCAGCGACTTCGCCGCATGCAGGATGCACATGTATTCGGGATAGTTGATGTTCTTCATCCCGAACGAGCCGCCGACATTGGCGGTCAGCAGATGCACCTTGTCGTTCGGCACCTTCAGCAGGTTTTTGGCGAGGTTGGTGCGGTTGCCGGCGACGCCCTGGGTCGGGACCTGAATCGTGTAGCGCTCACTCGCCTTGTCATACGAGGCCAGCGCTGCGCGCGGCTCCATCGCCACCACGGCGACGCGGGTGTTGGTGATGTCGAGTTTTGTGACATGCGCAGCGCCAGCGAATGCCGCCTCGACCTTGGAGGCATCGCCATAGTGATAGTCCAGCGCCACGTTGTTGGGGATGTGATCGTAGAGCTGCGGTGCGCCGGGCTTTGCCGCTTCCACGGCACTGGTCACGGCGGGCAGCGGCTCGATATCGAGCACGACCGCTTCGGCGGCATCGCGCGCCTGCGCCAGCGTCTCGGCCACCACGAACGCCACGGGATCGCCGACATAGCGCACCTTGTCGCTCATCAGCGCGGTACGGTTGGTCTGCAGCAGCGGCGTGCCGTCGCGGTTCTTCAGCGGCAGGCCGCAGGTGTAGGGGCCATAGCCTGAGGAGGCGAGGTCGGCGCCGGTCCAGATCCCGAGCACGCCGGGCATGGTTTTGGCGGCTGCGGTGTCGATGCCCTTGATGATGCCGTGGGCGTGGCTGGAGCGCACGATCCAGGCATAGGCCTGTCCGGGCAGGTTGAAATCGTCGGTGTATTTGCCCTTGCCGCGCACCAGCGTGTCGTCTTCCTTGCGCAGCACGGGCTGGCCGACGCCGAATTTTTGCAGTGCGATAGCGTTTTCCAGCGAAGCGGAGGACGGTTGATCTTGCATTGCGAAGTCCTGAAAGTCCGGTGTTTGCGCGGGTTTCGCGGCTCAAACCTCCAGATAACGCAGCCAACCCGCAACGACAACGCCTGATTGGGCATGGTCCCATGTGCGCCCCTGTTGCGCCGCCCGCCGCCGCTGCTAAAGTTTCCGTGAACCGAAATTTCCTCGTCGGCCGGAACCGGCCGCGGAAAGACAGTTTTGATGAACGATGACACGCGGCTTCGCGAGGGCTCTGTGCCGCGCGAAGGTCGTCAAGGATCGGCTGTCGCGCCGGCCGGTGGCGGCGTGGCCTCGCCGGGATACGGTTCCGGCGTCTATGCCGCGCTCGATCTCGGCACCAACAATTGCCGCCTCTTGATCGCCTGTCCGACCGGCGACAGCTTTCGCGTGATCGACTCGTTCTCGCGGATCATCCGGCTCGGCGAAGGCATCTCCGCGACGGGGCGCATCAGCGATGCCGCGATCGGGCGTGCCATCGCCGCGTTGAGCATCTGCCGTGACAAGATGCGGTCGAAAAACGCCACGCGGCTGCGGCTGATCGCGACCGAAGCCTGCCGCGCGGCTGACAATGCCGACGCCTTTCGCGACCAGGTAGCGGCCGAGACCGGCATCCGGCTCGAAGTGATCGACCGCGAGACCGAAGCGACGCTCGCCGTGATCGGCTGCTCGCCGCTGCTCGATCCGCATGGGCGCGGCGCCATCCTGTTCGATATCGGCGGCGGCTCCACCGAACTGGTGCGGATCGAACGCGACCCGGAACAGCACAACGCCGCGCCGCGCATCAAAGGGTGGATGTCGATTCCGCTCGGCGTGGTTACGCTGGCGGAGCATTTCGGCGGCAGGGACGTCACACCGCAATCTTATGCAGCGATGGTGCAGGAAGTCGCAAAATACATCTCGCCCTTCGCGAGCGAACACGGCGGCGATCTCAAGGGCATGCATCTGCTCGGCACCTCCGGAACGGTGACGACGCTGGCCGGGGTCCATCTCAATCTCATCCGCTACGACCGCCGCCGCATCGACGGCGTCTGGCTCAGCGACAAGGATGTCACCGCGACCATCACGCGGCTGCTCGGCATGAGTTATCAGGAGCGCGCCGGCAATCACTGTATCGGGTTCGAGCGCGCCGACCTGGTGCTGGCAGGTTGCGCCATTCTCGACGCGATCCGCGATGCGTTCCCGCTACCGCGCCTGCGCGTTGCCGATCGCGGCCTGCGCGAGGGCATGCTGGTCGAGATGATGCGCGAAGACGGCGCGCTGAGCCGCTAATGTTGTCATTGCCGGGCTTGACCCGCCTGCGGGGCCGAAGCCCCTTCGGCGCGGCGAAGGCCCGGCAATCCATCTTAAGAAAAGCATTTTTGCGAAGAATGATGGATACGCGGGCCTCCGCCGCGCCGAAGAGCCTTGCTTTGGCCCCGCAGGCGGGTCAAGCCCGCGTATGACGATCTGGAGCAACGAGCAGAACTAACCATGGCGAAAGATACCACCGGCCGGCTGCGCGTCACCGTCAAGAGCGGCGGCAGGCTCAAGCTGTCGTCAAAACTCTGGCTGGAGCGGCAGCTCAACGATCCCTATGTCGCAAAGGCAAAGCGCGATGGCTTGCGCTCGCGCGCGGCCTACAAGCTGATCGAGATCGATGACAAGTATCATTTCCTCAAGCGTGGTGCTGCGGTGGTCGATCTCGGGGCGGCGCCGGGCGGCTGGAGCCAGATCGCCGCCAAGCGCGTCGGCGCGGCCGACGGCAACGGCAAGGTGGTCGCCATCGATCTGCTGGAGATGCCGGAAATCGTCGGCGTCACCTTTGCGCAGCTTGATTTTCTCAAAGAGGATGCGCCGGAAAAATTAATGGCACTGATGGGCGGCCGCGCCGACGTGGTGCTGTCGGACATGGCCGCCAACACCACCGGCCACCGCAAGACCGATCAGCTGCGAATGCTGGGTCTGGTGGAGGGCGCTGCCGCCTTTGCATCCGACGTGATCACCCCCGGCGGGACCTTTGTCGCAAAAGTGTTTCAAAGCGGCGCCGACGCCGAGTTGCTGGCGCAGCTCAAGCGCGATTTCGCAAGCGTCAAGCATGTGAAGCCGGCATCGAGCCGAACGGATTCCTCGGAGCGCTACGTGCTGGCGATGGGGTTTCGCGGTCAGCCCAAGGATCGATGACTCAATCTTCGTCATGGCCGGGCTCGTCCCGGCCATCCACGTCTTGCTTGTTGCAGTACCAAGAAAGACGTGGATGCCCGGCACAAGGCCGGGCATGACGACGGAGAGGTAGTCGCTCGAGCTTACCCCAATCGCTGATCGCGCGCGGTAACCGTTTCGCTCGCGGCCTCTTCTTCGGCTTCCGGTTCGCGGGTGGGGTCGGAGATCACCACCATGCGGCGTCCCGAGACCTGATGACCGGCATCGACCGGCATCAGATAGAAGAAATAGGCCGACACCGCCGAGATGATCGCGACCACGAGGAAGGCGGGCGCGAAGTCGGCGGCGCTGAGTTCGCTGACATGATGCAGCATCATGGTCGATTCCACCGAGAACGCGCCAACTGCGACGCCCGCTGAAATCGCCAGTTGCTGGTTGACGCTGACCAGGGTGGTGGCGCGGCTCATCTCGGCCGGTTCGACTTCCGCGTAAGCAACCGTGTTGATGGCGGTGAATTGCAGCGAGCGGAAGAAGCCGCCGACCACCAGCAGGATCATGATCAGCAGCAGCGGCGTCGCCGCGGTGAACAGCGCGCAGGCCGCGAGAAAGACCGAGCTTACGACCGCGTTGATGGTCATGATGTTGCGGAAGCCGAAAGTCCGTATGATGCGCGCCGCCAGCGTCTTCATGCCCATGGCGCCGACCGCGGATGCGAACGTCACCATCCCGGATCGAAATGGCGACAGACCGAACCCGACCTGCATCAACAGCGGCAGCAGGAACGGCAGCGCGCCGATCCCGAGCCGGAACAGAAAGCCGCCGATGATGCTGGCACGCAGCGTCGGCAGCCGCATCAGCGTGAAATCCAGCACCGGCGAGGCGGTGCGCCTGGCGTGGATCACATAGAGCGTCATCGAGATCGAGCCGACGCCGACCAAAGCGGCAACGATCGGCCAAGGCAACAGGTTGAGGCCGGCGACCGACAAGCCGAAGGCGATGCCGCCGAGTCCGATCCCGGCGAGAATCAATCCGTAGAGATCGAAGCGCTCGGGGTCTTCGCTGCGGATCGGATCGATGTAGCGCAGCGCCATGAAGATGCCGAGCAGTCCGATCGGAATGTTGATCAGGAAGATCCAGTGCCAGGAGAAATAGGTGGTGATGAAGCCGCCGAGCGGCGGACCGATCACAGGCCCGATCAACGCCGGCACGGTCACCCAAGCCATCGCATTGACCAGCGCGCTTTTGTCGATGGAGCGCAGCAGCACCAGCCGCCCGACCGGCGTCATCATCGCGCCGCCGGCGCCTTGCACGATACGCGCGATCACGAACTCGGTGACCGATGAAGAGAGCGCGCAGCCGATCGAGCCTACCATGAAGACGGCGATCGCAATGCTGAAAACCGCGCGGGCGCCAAAGCGGTCGGCGGTCCAGCCGCTGGCCGGAATGAACACCGCCAGCGACAGCAGATACGAGGTAATCGCAAGCTTCAGCGTCAGCGGACTGGTGCCGATATCGGCGGCGATCGCCGGCAGCGAGGTCGCGATAACAGTAGAATCCATGTTCTCCATGAACAGGGCGGTGGCCACGATGAGCGGGATCAGGCGTTCTTTGTTCATAAAATTCAGGAGGATGCGTGGAAGGGCTGGAGCAGGGGGCTGTACCATCCCAATATCCCCGCGGCTATTGCACAAAGCGGAATACCTCCTAAATCCTGCCCGACCGGACCTTTCCGGTCTGCGCCGGAGATCCGACGATGATCTATGTCCTCGCCGCCTTCCTACCGCCGATCGGCCTGCTGCTGAACGGGCAACCGTTTTCGGCTGTATTCAACCTGGTCCTGATCGTGTTTTGCGCGATTTTCGGGCTGGTTTTCCACATTCTGCTGCTGGTGCCGTCGGCCCATGCACTGATCGCGGTGCATATGAAGCGCGAGCAGCGGATGCACCGGCAGGTGGTCGAGGCGATCCGCCAGCATGGTCCGCCGCCGGGTTACCCGCGCTGATCGAAAAGCCTGTGCATGGCTGCCAAACCCTTTGATTCGGCAGGCGGCCATGCTATCGACCACCGCCAACCCCACAGATGGGCTTTGATTCGACGGCGACGCCAACAGCGTCGCCGCAGAACCCGTTCATCCCGAGGGTCACATCGCGGCGGCGGGCCGCTGAATGGAGTTGGCAATGGCAATCGTGCAGGGACTGAACGGAATACGCGAAGCCTATACCTTCGATGACGTGCTGCTGAAGCCCGGCCTGTCCGACATCCTGCCTTCCGAAGCCGATATCCGCTCCCGGGTTACCCGCGCCATCCCGCTCAATATTCCGATCATCGCGTCTGCGATGGACACCGTGACCGAAGCGCGGATGGCGATCGCCATGGCGCAGGCCGGCGGCATCGGCGTGATCCACCGCAATTTCGATGTCGACGGCCAGGCTGCCCAGGTGCGGCAGGTGAAGAAGTTCGAATCCGGGATGGTGGTCAATCCGCTCACCATCGGCCCCGACGCCATGCTTGCCGATGCGATGGAATTAATGCGCGATCACGGCTTCTCCGGCATTCCGGTGGTCACCGGCGCCAGCAAAGGCGTGCCGGGCAAGCTGGTCGGCATCCTCACCAACCGCGACGTGCGTTTTGCCACCGACCCGCGCCAGAAGATTTCCGAACTGATGACGCACGAAAATCTCGTGACCGTGCGCGAGGGCGTCAGCCAGGACGAGGCGAAGCGGATGCTGCACCAGCATCGCATCGAAAAGCTGCTGGTGGTCGACGATCAGTATCGCTGCGTCGGCCTCATCACCGTCAAGGACATGGAGAAGGCGGTGGCGCATCCGCTGGCCTGCAAGGATGCGCAAGGGCGCTTACGGGTCGCGGCCGCCACCACGGTGGGCGAGGGCGGTTTCGAGCGTACCGAAAAGCTGATCGATGCCGGCGTCGACTTGATCGTGGTGGACACCGCGCACGGTCATTCCTCGCGCGTGCTGGAAGCCGTCAGCCGCATCAAGCGACTGTCCAATGCGGTGCAGATCATCGCCGGCAACATCGCCACCACCGAAGGCGCGCAGGCGCTGATCGATGCCGGCGCCGACGCCATCAAGGTCGGCATCGGTCCCGGTTCGATCTGCACCACCCGCATCGTCGCCGGCGTCGGCGTACCACAACTGACCGCGATCATGGATGCGGTGGAAGCCGCGAAGAAGGCCGACGTGCCTGTAATCGCCGACGGCGGCATCAAATTTTCCGGCGATCTTGCCAAGGCGCTCGCGGCCGGCGCCGACATCGCCATGGTCGGCTCATTGCTTGCCGGCACCGACGAGACCCCCGGCGAAGTGTTTTTGTGGCAGGGCCGCTCCTACAAGGCCTATCGCGGCATGGGCTCGGTCGGCGCGATGGCGCGCGGCTCCGCCGACCGCTATTTCCAGCAGGACATCAAGGACACGCTGAAACTGGTACCTGAGGGTATCGAGGGCCAGGTTCCCTACAAGGGCCCGGTCAGCAATGTGATGCATCAGCTTGCGGGCGGCCTGCGGGCGGCGATGGGATATGTCGGCGCGAAAAACCTGACCGAATTCCACGAGAAGGCGCAGTTCGTACGCATCACCGGCGCCGGCTTGCGCGAAAGCCACGTTCACGACGTGACGATCACGCGAGAAGCCCCGAATTATCCCGGCGGGGTGTGATCTCATCCGGCTAAATTGAGCGCACAACGACGTCAAAACGCGCTACTGTTCTTGCATCCCGAGCGCTGGCGCAACGCAGCAAATACGCGCCGGTGTGGCGTTGCTTGGACATTCATCTCTCCGCAATTCAAAAAGAGAAACTTGGTCATTATGGTTGATTGGTCGGACGACAGAATTGCAGCACTTTCGGATTCCGATCTGAAGAATCTGCTTGTGAACGCGGAGCGGAAATCCGCCACTGAAGTTATCCTGCAGTGCCAGGCCGAGATGGAAAAGCGCAACGCCGCCAGGCCGCGCAAGGCCGCAAAACCGCGCACCGAGGTCAAGGAATTCGAACACGAGGTCGCGGGGCAGCTCGCCGCGGTCGGCAAGGAAATGGCCGACAAATACGACCTGTCGGAAGAAACCGCGAAAGCCAGATCGGCCGATGTGAAAGGTTTTCGCGCGCACAAGCTGTTGGATTCCAAGGGCTACGCAAAACTCGGCGGCATGCAGCGCGACGGCTCGGTCGCCATCGAACGTTACATCTCCTATCGCCGCGGCGACGACACCGTGTATCTCGGCGTCTTCTTGCTCAAGGATGCGCCGCTGGAAGATCACGAGTTTCACGTGATCGCGCCCAACGCCATGCTCGACGGGGCCAAGCCGGTCGCCGAAATTCGGCCCTCCGCAACCGAAAAGCAAAAGCAGCCTGCCGACAGCGCGCTCGCGTTCAAGGATCTGCCGAGTGCAGCCGCGGCATTCGACGCCGCGCTGGCGAAGATCACGGCCTGATCGTCATTGCGAGGAGCAAAGCGACGAAGCAATCCAGTTCTTCCCTTGTGGCTTCTGGATTGCTTCGCGGAGCCTGTCATCGGGCCGGCGAAGCCGGACCCGTTGGCTCGCAATGACGAAAAACAACAAAATCGGAGGAAATCACCATGTCGCAATCGGCAAAACGTGTCGTTCTCGTCTCTCGTCCCGTGGGCGAGCCGAAGGCGTCGGACTTCCGTATCGAAGAACACGCGGTGCCGGCGCCAGGCGAGGGCCAGGTTCTGCTGCGCACCATCTGGCTATCGCTCGATCCCTATATGCGCGGGCGCATGAGCGACGGTCCGTCCTATGCGACGCCTGTGCCGATCGGCGGCGTGATGGAAGGCGGCACGGTGTCCGAGGTGGTCGCCTCCAACAATCCCGGTTTTGCCAAGGGCGACATCGTGCTGTCGCGCGCCGGCTGGCAGACGCATGCGCTGTCCGATGGCAAGGGCCTTGCCAGGATCGATCCGAAACTCGGCTCGATCTCGACTGCGGTGGGCGTGCTCGGCATGCCCGGCATGACCGCCTATACCGGGCTGCTCGATATCGGCAAGCCTCAAGCAGGCGAAACCGTTGTGGTCGCAGCGGCATCGGGCGCGGTGGGCTCGGCGGTCGGACAGATCGCCAGGATCAAGGGCGCGCGGGCGGTGGGCATCGCCGGCGGCAAGGACAAATGCGATTACGTGAAAAACGAACTCGGCTTCGATGATTGCGTGGATCATCGCGATCCTGAGCTTGCGGCGAAACTGAAGGCCGCGTGCCCTAACGGCATCGACGTTTACTTCGAGAATGTCGGCGGCGCGGTATTCGAGGCGGTGTTCCCGCTGCTCAACGCGTTCGCCCGGATGCCGGTGTGCGGCCTGATCGCACAATACAACGACACCGAAGCAACGGTGCCGAAATGGGCGTCATCGATGATGCGCAGCGTTCTGACCAAGCGGCTGACCATCCGCGGCTTCATCGTCAGCGATTTCGCCGCGCGTCACGCGGATTTCCTGCGCGACATGTCGGGGTGGGTGCGCGAGGGCAAGGTCAAGCACCGCGAATTCATCACCGAAGGGCTGGACAGCGCGCCGGGTGCGTTCATGGGATTGTTGAAGGGCGCCAATTTCGGCAAACAGCTGGTAAGGGTGGGGCCGGACAAGACCTAACCCGTCATGCCCGGCCTTGTGCCGGGCATCCACGTCTTTACACGTTTAGCAGCAAGAAAGACGTGGATGGCCGGGACAAGCCCGGCCATGACGAGCTTTCCTGCCTATGCGCCGCGCAGCGAAATCCAGATCGAGATCGATATGCCGGCGCCTTGACATGTCGGGTCGGGATTCCCGGCTCGACGTCCGCGTCGCCCCGGAACAACGAGAACTAATTCTTGCCGTCGAAACAGATGCTGCCCGCGGTCTTGCCGTCCTTGTCTTTCGCGACGACGGGGCAGCGCTGGCAATCCATCGCGTCAGAGCACGCGGTAACGGATCGCGAACGCGTCCGAAGGGGCGGCGCGAACGGGCTCGACCGCGTTGGTTGGCGCGACGCGGTCGGCGAGGTGCCACGGCCCGAATTGATCGGAATGGCTGGGGCTCGCCGCGAGCCGCAGCTTGAACAGCCGTTGCGGCTGTCCCGGCAGGTTCAGCACCACGACGCGGTCGGTGGTGCGAAAATCCAATGGCACCGACCCGCGAAGCACGGTGCGGCCGTCGCCGGTGGAGGCCAACCCGTCGCGGACCTTGGCCAGCGTCTGGTTCTTGTCGGTATGAAGTTCGATCTGGGGCGTGCCGGCCATTACGGCCAGGGCCGCGGTGTCGGGCAGGCGGATTTCGAATTCGACCGCGGGTTTCGACCAATTGATGCCGAGATAGTCGAACGCCGCGTGCCGCATGTCATAGGCCGCGAAAGCCAGAAGCCCGATGGCTACAATGGCGGAGGCGAAATGACGGGCGATATCGCGGGGCGAGCGGGTTTGCCCGCGGAAATACAGGGTCAGGACGATCGCGACCGCGCCTGCCGCCGCGGCGCCGGCTAAGCCCGACGTCAGCAGGCCGGTCCAGCTATCCGGGCTATCGGCCATCGCCGGGCTTTTTAGCCCCGCTATTCCAGCTAAAATCGTCATCAAAGCACCCCAAAGCTCTCCGGCTGACGGCGCGGAGGGAACCCGTCCGGCATTGGTCGCGGAAGCCGTGGCTCCGGTTCAAGGCGGCCAACCGGGATTCATTGTCAGGGCAGGGTGTGGTCGCTATAGCGGGGACCTGCGCGCCGTTCGGGGAGGATTGCAATGTCGGTTCAAATGGTCTTGCTGCCGGTGTTCGTGCTGGTCGGGCTCACTTTCGTGCTGCTGCTGTGGATGGCGGGGGTGCGAACGCGGTCGCTGACTGCAGGCGAGGTCGAGATGCGCGACATCGCGCTCGGGCAGAACTGGCCGGCGCGGCCAACCCAGATCGCCAACTGCTTCAGCAACCAGTTCGAACTGCCGCTGCTGTTCTACATCCTGATCGCGATTGCGCTGCCGTTGCGGCATGCCGACCTCGTGATCGTGATGCTGTCGTGGGTGTTCGTGGTGACGCGCTTTGCCCATGCCGGAATCTTCGTGAGCTCCAACGACGTCCGGCAGCGCTCGCTGGCGTGGTTCGCCGGCGTGCTGGTGCTGTTCGCGATGTGGCTCTATTTCGCGCTGAAGATCCTGCTGCTGATCTGATCGCGCGTCGAACTGAAAGCGTTCAATGACCCCTGCTGCCCGGCTCTCCGCCGCCATCGAGCTGATCGATGCGATCGACACCCAGCGCGTGCCTGCCGCGAAAGCGCTGAAGGAATGGGGCACCGCGCATCGCTATGCCGGCTCCGGCGACCGCGCCGCGATTTCGGGGCTGGTCTGGGACGTGCTGCGCCGCCGCGCCTCGAGCGCCTGGATCATGGATGAGGATACGCCACGCGCGCGCGTGCTGGGCATGCTGAAGGTTGAGCGCGGCATGGATGCGGATGCTATGGCGGCGCTGTGCGATGGCGGACGTTTTGCGCCGGAGCCGCTGACGGACAGCGAACGCGGCGCGCTGACATCGCGGTCGCTTGCCGATGCCCCGGCGCATATCGCCGGCGACTATCCGGAATGGCTCGATGGTTATCTTGCGCAGGTATTCGGCGAGGACCGCGTGGCGGAGGCCACCGCGATGGCAAGCCGTGCGCCGCTCGATCTGCGGGTCAATACCTTGAAGGCGAAGCGCGAGAAAGTGCTGGGATCGACCGCGCATCTTGGGACGACGCCGACGCCATGGTCGCCGATCGGCTTGCGCATCGAGCTCGGCGCCGACGCGCGCAATCCCGGCATTCATGCCGAAGAGGATTTCATCAAGGGCGCCATCGAGGTGCAGGACGAAGGCTCGCAACTCGCGGCGCTGTTGTCCGGCGCAAAGCCCGGCGAGCAGGTGATCGATCTCTGCGCCGGCGCCGGCGGCAAGACGCTTGCTCTCGCGGCGATGATGCAGGGCAAGGGCCGCCTCATTGCAACCGATCATGACAAGCGCCAACTGGCGCCGATCTATGAGCGGCTGTCGCGCGCGGGCGTGCACAACGCCGATGTCCGCACGCCGAAAGGACCGAACGATACGCTCAGCGACATCCACGCCTCCGCCGATCTCGTGCTGATCGATGCGCCGTGCACCGGCACCGGCACCTGGCGGCGCAATCCCGATGCCAAATGGCGGATGCGCCCGGGCGCGCTCGAAGTGCGGCTGAAGGATCAGATCGCGGTGCTCGATCGCGCGGCCGATCTGGTCAAGCCGGGCGGGCGGATTGCCTACATCACCTGCTCGGTGCTGCCGCAGGAAAACGGCGAACAGGTCAGGGCGTTCGCGGGCCGGCATCCGGAATTCGCGGTGGTGCCGCCCGCGCAGACCATGACCGCGCTGTGGGACAAGGCGGACGATTTCGCCGCAGCCACGCTGCAGTCGGCCGAGGGCTTGCTGATGACGCCCCGCCGCACCGGTACGGACGGGTTTTTCGTGGCGATTTTGAAAAGGCAAGCCAGCTAAGCCGTCATTGCGAGGAGCGAAGCGACGAAGCAATCCAGTCTTGCTCGGGGCTTCTGGATTGCTTCGCTGCGCTCGCAATGACGGTGGAGACGGCGGTTTTCAGGGTTGCGACCCTGCCTTGAGTCGCGTAATTCCTTGCCATGACAGCATCCAGCAAACCCTCCGTTTCGCCGTCCGATCCGTCGCCGCATGTGGCCTCGGCGCATGACAAGATTCTCATCGTCGATTTCGGCTCTCAGGTGACGCAACTGATCGCGCGGCGGGTGCGCGAGGAGGGCGTCTATTCCGAGATCGTGCCGTTCCACAAGGCGGAAGCGGCGTTCCTTCAGATGAAGCCGAAGGCGGTGATCCTCTCCGGCGGTCCGGAATCGGTTCACGAGGAAGGCTCGCCCCGCGCGCCGCAGGCGATCTTCGACTCCGGCGTGCCGGTGCTCGGCATCTGCTACGGCCAGATGACCATGGCGGCCCAACTCGGCGGCACCATCGAAGGCGGGCACCATCGCGAATTCGGCCGCGCCGATGTCGAGGTCAAGGCCGCGAGCCGGCTGTTCGACTCGACATGGGGCATGGGCGAACGGCATCCGGTGTGGATGAGTCACGGCGACCGCATCACCAAAATGCCGCCGGGGTTTGAAGTCGCAGGCGTCTCGGCGAATGCGCCGTTCGCGGTGATCCAGGACGAGAAGCGCAAATATTACGGGCTGATGTTTCATCCCGAAGTCGTGCACACGCCGGACGGCGCCAAACTGATCCGCAATTTCGTGCGCAAGGTTGCTGGGTTAACCGGCGACTGGACCATGCGCGCGTTCCGCGAGGAAGCGATCGAGAAGATTCGCGCCCAAGTCGGCAAGGGCAAGGTGATCTGCGGATTATCCGGCGGTGTCGATTCCGCGGTCGCCGCGGTGCTGATCCATGAGGCGATCGGCCACCAGCTCACCTGCGTGTTCGTCGATCACGGCTTGCTGCGATTGAACGAAGCCGAGACCGTGGTCGACCTGTTCCGGCATCACTACAACATTCCGCTGGTGCATGTGGATGCGTCGAAACAGTTTTTGGGCGAGCTCGCCGGCGTCACCGACCCCGAGCTCAAGCGCAAGACCATCGGCCGCCTGTTCATCGACGTGTTCGATGCCGAAGCAAAAAAAATCGGCGGCGCGGAATTTCTCGCGCAGGGCACGCTGTATCCCGACGTGATCGAAAGCGTCTCCTTCACCGGCGGTCCGTCGGTGACGATAAAATCGCACCACAATGTCGGCGGCTTGCCCGCGCGCATGAACATGAAGCTGGTCGAGCCGTTGCGCGAACTGTTCAAGGACGAGGTGCGCGTATTGGGGCGCGAACTCGGCCTGCCGGAAATCTTCGTCGGCCGGCATCCGTTTCCGGGTCCCGGCCTCGCGATCCGCTGCCCCGGCGACATCACGCCGGAAAAACTCGAGATCCTGCGCAACGCCGACGCCGTCTATATCGATCAGATCCGCAAAGCCGGCCTCTACGACAAGATCTGGCAGGCTTTTGCCGTGCTGCTGCCGGTCAAAACCGTCGGCGTGATGGGCGACGGCCGCACCTACGAATACGTCGTGGGCCTGCGCGCGGTGACCTCCACCGACGGCATGACCGCGGACTTTTATGCGTTCGAGATGAAGTTTCTTAGCGAAACCGCGACCCGCATCATCAACGAGGTCAAGGGCGTCAACCGGGTGGTGTATGACGTGACCAGCAAGCCGCCGGGGACGATCGAGTGGGAGTAGGCGTGTGTGAGGAAATATCCCGGTTATGCGATTGTGGTCGTCCATGCGCTACCAGCGCAGTTCGCCTTCGCATTTTTCCGGATCAAACTTAATCAGCTTGGGACGAGGACCGAACTTGTGCTTGAGGTGGATTTCGACCTCACGTTCGCGTGGTCTCCGCACGTCCGCATCGAGAACAGGAGAGGTCGCCGCATAGGCGAGCGCGTCATGCGCACGGCTCTTTGCGAACAGGAACCGATAACCAAATTGAGCAATGGTCCGATTGATTGCGCGCACCCTCGCTTCTTCTGCAAGTCGTCGCACCCGTGGTACATGGCCATGAGCCCGGAGACGATGCGACCCGCGTAGGAGCGTGCGGGCGTCGAGCGGGAAGTACAGCTCAACTTTTCGGTCAACGTCATAGGGTACGTTTCGCGTACCAGATATAGACGGGTCAAAATAGGCAACGGGATTGTCAGACGAGATAAAATCGAGAGGGGTCTCGTTGAGTAGGATTTCGAATCCTAGATAAAGAGTTGTGTCTGCAAACCTACGCATGTCATCGGACATCGTGGCGATGGTACGATGGCGATTGACAGCGATATCGACTGTGTCAAGTTCGTGTTCGTAGCGGACAAGCTCCGAAGGAAGCTTTCCCACTTCCGCTAATGCCTGCACTTCTAAGCGCATCTTTAGGACCATGGCGCTTTCATGGAAGTCGCGTGCGGCCGGTACCCGAGCGCGCATCATTGTCATGAAGGCATAAAGCCAGTGTAACACCTCCGGATCAAAGGTTCCGGTGTGTGCCGCAGTAAGCGCGCGCGGCCAGTGCGTTTCCACAGACGCGAAAAGATCTTCGAATCGGTGGTTCTCCTGTCCGCCCTCGGGCAAGGGCTGTGAGTAATAATATCGTTCGAATGCTATTTCGGTCGGGCCTAGATAAAGCGGTTTGTCTGGTTCATCTTTACGATAAGCTACCACTCGTCCGGTGTTGTCGCAAAAACCTTTGAGATACGTCACTGGGACGTAGTGATGCCGCTTCTTATTCAGTGCCATTCTATTCATGTAATTTGACGATCATTTCAAGGTAGAAGTACTGCATGCTTCGTCATGCCAGAGCTAGTAGGGCGGAATAGCCTAGCGTATTCCGCCGAACCGCAACATGGCTGGCGCAAAGCGTCCTGAGTTACGTCAGCCATGGCCGGCACGGTACGAATCAAGCAAAGATCACCAGCTACCTTGCACCTTATAACGATAGCGGAAACCCGAATGGCACGCGTTCGCTGTATCACCGAAATGGGCATGGGCGTCGACGTTCACGGACGCGATGCCACCAAGGCGGCGAGGCGCGCGGTCTCGGACGCCATCCGCCACTCCAGCCTCGGGTTCTTCCGAATGGTCGGCAAAACGTCGAGCGATATGTTCGTCGATGTCACCATCGGCGTGCCGGACCCAGGCGCGGTCGATACATCAGCGGTCGCCAAGGAGTTGCCTTATGGCACAGTGACCGTGACGGCGGTCAAAGGCGGACTCGAAATACCCGCCGAGAGCGGCGGCGATGCCATCATCATCGCCAATGCCGCCGTGATCGTGAGTCTCGATGATGGCGCGTCGGGCTAGACATCCTCCGGGCGCTCCCAATTCGCTCAAACCCAGTTCTCCGTCCTAACCCCCGGCATGCGGCCGAACTCGCGCATGTTGTTAGTGACGACGATCAACCCCTCGCTGCGGGCGTGGCCGCCAATCTGCATGTCGTGCGGGCCACAGGGTGTGCCCGCGCGCTCCAGTTCTGCACGGAGTTGTCCGTAGTGCGCAGCCGCCTTGGCTTCGAACGCCAGCACATCGAGACGCGCCGTGAAATGCTCGATGGCCGTGAGGTTCTCTACGCGGCGCGCTGACTTTTCCGCGCCATAGTGCAGCTCACCGAGGGTGATGCTGGAGATGCAGAGTTGCTCGGCCAGCGAATTGAATTTCTCGCGTAGGTCCGGCGGAAAGTTGTTCAGCACATAGATGCAGATATTGGTGTCGAGCATGTAGGTGAGCATCAGAGCGGCTCGCGCTCCTCAGGCTTCGGCTGCTCACGTTCGGTCATGAAATCATCGCTCACGCGCGGACCGTTTTGGAACAGATCGTCCCACCGTTTGCCTTGCGGCACGATCACACGGCTGCTGCCGATCTTCAAAATGTCGACCTGATGCACGCCTTCCGGAAAGGCGACGGCCTTCGGCAGCCGGACGGCTTGGCTGCGATTGCTGGTGAACACCGTGGAACTTGTCATAGCATGCTCTCCATGTATATCCAGATGGGATATACATAATTTGGACCATTTTGCCAGTGTTTGGCTAATCAAAATTGTCGGCGGACATTGTTCATGATATGTTCTTATAGGCTGTCTTTCCAGCAGTTCTGAATGAGTATCGATTTGAGAGCGTCATCTTCATTTTCCGGGACGCGGCCGAACTCCGCCGGCAGCCCGCGGGATCGGCTGTTCCTGGCCGTTGTCCCGGATGCAGATACGGCGGCACGGGTCTATCAGCGTGCTGAAGTTATTAGGCGTGCCCGTAAATTAGAAGGCGATCTCATCAGGCCGGAGCATCTGCATGCAACGCTGTTCTTTCTTGGCGAGCGGGATGCCTTGCCCGGGCACATCATCACACGGGCGACTGAGGCCGCCGCTGCGGTAAAAATGCCGCCCTTCGAAGTGTCGTTCGATCGGACGGTGAGTTTTTCAGGAGGGCGCCACAATCATCCGTTTGTGTTGCTGGGGAGCGCTGGCGTGGAGAGGTTGAAGACGTTCCGCCAAATGCTGGGCGCTTCGATGATGCGGAACGGACTGAGGCATCTGGTCCGCGCGAGTTTTATGCCGCACGTCACTCTTCTGTTCGATAAGCAAAATGTGGACGAACAACCGACCGAACCGATTTCCTGGATCGTACGTGAATTTGTACTCATCCGCAGCCTGTATCGTCGAACAACCCATATTCACGAAGCACGGTGGCCGCTGCGTACGTGTAGCGGCGAACGGCAGGCGCAATAACGCCCGCCATTGTGCCCTACTTGCTACGAGCGTCGTTTCTTCTCTTCCCGCGCGCGCGATTTTGATTGCAGATGCCACGCCGCACCGCGAATTTCCCGTTGTCCACCGCCTCATTTTCCCGCATCGTCGCGCAGCTGTCCCATGCTCCCGGGTGCCCCATGACCACAGAGGCCGTCCGTCCCGCTCCGCGTCATCAGCCGTGGTACAAGATCCTCTACATTCAGGTTCTGATCGCGATCGCGCTTGGCATCCTGATCGGGCATTTCTATCCGAATACCGGCAAGGAGCTAAAACCGCTCGGCGACGGTTTTATCGCGCTGATCAAGATGATGATCGCGCCGGTGATCTTCTGCACCGTGGTGCATGGCATCTCCTCGATGGGCGACCTGAAGCGCGTCGGCCGCGTCGGGCTGAAGACGCTGGTCTATTTCGAAGTGATTTCGACGCTGGCGCTCGCGATCGGCCTCCTGGTCGGGGAAGTCCTGCAACCGGGCCACGGTTTCAATATCGATCCGGCCACGATCGACCCGAAATCCGTCGCCTCCTACGTCACCAAGGCAAAGGAAGAGGGCATCGTCGCGCATCTCTTGGGGATCATCCCCGACAGCTATATCGGCGCGCTCGCGCGCGGCGATCTGCTGCAGGTCTTGCTGATCTCGATCCTCTCCGGGTTTGCGATCGCCTATCTCGGCAAGATCGGCGAGCCGATCGCCCACGCGATCGATCAGGCCGCCAAGATGTTTTTCGGCATCATCCGCGTCATCGTGTGGGCAGCACCGCTCGGCGCGTTCGGTGCGATGGCGTTCACCGTCGGCGCCTATGGGCTCGACGCACTGTGGAATCTGATCGCGCTGATCGGAACGTTCTATCTGACCAGCATGCTGTTCGTGCTGATCGTTCTCGGCACGATCGCGCGATTGGCCGGCTTCTCCATCATCCGCTTCATTGGCTACATCAAGGACGAACTGCTGATCGTGCTCGGCACCTCGTCTTCGGAAACCGTGCTGCCACAGATGATCCAGAAGATGGAACATCTCGGCGCGTCGCGATCCGTGGTCGGCCTCGTCATTCCGACCGGCTACAGTTTCAATCTGGACGGCACCAATATCTACATGACGCTGTCGACGCTGTTTCTCGCCCAGGCGACCAACACCAACCTCACGATCTGGCAGGAGCTCGGCATCCTCGGCATCGCCATGATCACCTCAAAGGGAGCCTCGGGCGTCACCGGCGCCGGTTTCATTACGCTTGCGGCGACGCTCTCCATTGTGCCGGACATACCGATTCAATCGATCGCCATCCTGGTCGGCATCGACAAATTCATGAGCGAATGCCGCGCGCTTACCAACCTGATCGGCAATGGCGTTGCCTGCATCGTGATCAGCCGCTCGGAAGGCGAACTCGACATGGACAAGCTGCACGAAACAATGGCGCATCCGATCGAACTCGGCGAGGCGCTTGAGCCGGGGCGATGAAGCGCTAACTGAGAGCAAAAACATTAGGCTTGACTAATCAATTAGTGAATACTAATTGATATGCATGATCCAACCCGCCGCCATCGACGCTGTCATGCGAACCCTCGCCGACCCCACGCGGCGGGCGGTGTTCGAGCGGATCGCCAGTTCCGACGAGATCACCGTGGTCGAACTGACGCGGGGGAGCGGGGTGACGCAGGGCGCCATCTCGCAACACCTCAAGTCATTGAAACTGGCCGGGCTGGTCGCCGAACGTCCCGCGGGCCGCAACGTTTACTACCGCGCGGAGCCCGAGGGGCTGGCGCCGCTTGTCGATTGGATGAGCCATTACGGCGTGTTCTGGCGCGAGCGGTTCGCCAATCTCAGAACCCTTTTGAAGGAGATCGATCCATGAACGACGCCGCATTGAAGTCCGGCACGCAGGACATTGTGGTCGATGAGGTCTTCCCGCATGCGCCGGAGACGATCTGGAAAACGCTGACATCAGGCGAGCTGATGGCCCGCTGGCTTGGTATGACCCCGACGGGGTTCGGGCCCAGCAAGGGTACGCAATTCACTTACCAGACGACGCCCGGCGGCGCATGGGACGGCATCATTCACTGCGAGGTGCTGGAAGCGATCCCGAACGAACGGCTCGTCTATTCCTGGAAGAGTGGGCACGCGGAAAACGTCGGCTACGGCGCACCGCTGGACACGGTCGTTACGTTCACTCTCTCCAGGGTCGAAAACGGAACGCGCCTTCGCCTGGTCCATTCGGGCTTCGTGCTGCCGAGGAACGAGATGGCATTGAAGAACATGGGCGACGGTTGGAAGAAGGTCGTCCCAAGAATGGGCGCCATCGCCGGCGAGCAGGACTGACGCATTACCTGAGAAAGGAGAGCACGCCATGAACACACCACCGATCGTGTCGTCGCAAGAGTGGGAAACTGCGCGCGAAAAACTTCTCTTTAAGGAGAAGGAAATGACCCGCGCCCGCGACGCGCTGGCCGCCGAGCGACGGCGGATGCCGTGGGTTGCCGTGGAAAAGGCATATGTGTTCGACGGCCCCGAGGGCAAAGCGAGCCTGCTCGACCTGTTCGCGAGCCGCCGTCAGCTGATCGTCTACCGCGCCTTCTTCGAGCCCGGCGTGCATGGCTGGCCGGAGCATGCCTGCATTGGCTGTTCGCTGGGAGCCGACCAGGTCTCCCATCTCGCTCACCTGAACGCGCGCGACACCACCCTCGTATATGCCTCGCGTGCACCGCAAGCCGACATCGCACGCCTGAAGGCGCGGATGGGTTGGGAAATCCCTTGGGTTACCATCACCGACAGCTTCGACGCCGACTTCGGGGTGGATGAATGGCACGGCCACAACGCGTTCATCCGCGACGGCGAGCGTGTGTTCCGCACCTACTTCATCAACAGCCGCGGTGACGAGGTGATGGGCACCGTCTGGAGCTACCTCGACATGACGGCGCTCGGGCGTCAGGAGGAGTGGGAGGACTCGCCGGAGGGCGCCCCCCAGAGCCGTCCGTACAAGTGGTGGAACTGGAACGACAGCTACGTCCCCAACGCTGCCCCCGACCCGAAATGGGTCGAGGTGTCGGACGCCGGAGAGGCTGCCTTTCGGAAACGCGACGGCTAGTCCGGTGAGACGCGGCATCGCCCGCGGCGCCGATTGGCTATACTTCGCGGCCGCGCCGACCTTCGCAATCATGGCGCTGCTGACGGCCTTTCCTGGCGCCGGTGCGCCGGACATGCTCTGCGCGGCCGCGCAACATGCGTCGCCGCTGAGCGGAATGGCCGCGATGTACGGACTGATGAGCGCCTTCCACTCGGCGCCTTGGCTGAAGCTGGCATCAGGCGCGCTCACAAAGAAGTGAGGCGGCACGCAGGGCCGGCGTGTCTCCTTTCACGCCTTCTCATTCGTCCTGTGTCCAGAGAGCTGGAACGGAGATCTGGAATGAACAATTCTCGCTATCGCTGGGTCATCGTGGCGGCCGGCGGCCTGTTGGGCTGTGTTGCCATCGGCGGCATGTTTTCGCTGCCGGTTTTGCTGCAGCCGATCGTACGCGATACCGGCTGGTCGGTCACCGGCGTATCCGGCACCATGACGATCGGCTTTCTTGCAATGGCCTTCGCCAGCATGATCTGGGGGACCGTGTCGGATCGGGTCGGACCGCTCCCGGTCGTGCTGACCGGCTCGGTCTTCATCGCGGCAAGCCTGGCGCTGGCGAGCCGTGCGACTTCATTGATCGAGTTTCAACTCCTGTTCGGCCTGCTGGTGGGAGTGGCGACGGCCGCCATCTTCGCGCCGATGATGGCCTGCGTCACCGGCTGGTTCGACACCCATCGCAGCCTTGCGGTGTCGCTGGTGTCAGCCGGAATGGGGATGGCGCCGATGACGATGTCGCCGCTCGTGGCCTGGCTGGTCTCCAGCTATGACTGGCGAACCACGATGCAAATCCTTAGCCTCGTCGTCGCGGCCATCATGATTCCGGCAGCACTGCTGGTGCGACGCCCGCCCGCGCTCGCAGCCGGCGCCGCAGCAATCGGCGACGCAGGGCCGCAATCGGAGATGTCGCTCGGCCAAGCGGTACGGTCGCCGCAGTTCATCATCCTTCTCGCGACGAATTTCTTCTGCTGCGCCACGCATTCCGGCCCCATCATCCACACCGTGAGCTACGCCATCAGTTGCGGCATTCCGATGCTGGCCGCGGTTTCGATCTATAGCGTGGAAGGGCTCGCGGGATTGGGCGGCCGCATCGCCTTCGGGCTATTAGGCGACCGCTTTGGCGCCAAGCGCGTTCTGGTGCTGGGGCTGCTGGTCCAGGCGTTCGGCGCACTGGCCTATGTCGTCGTGCGCGAACTTGCCGCGTTCTATGCGGTCGCCGCGCTGTTCGGCTTCATCTATGCCGGCGTCATGCCGCTTTACGCGGTGCTGGCGCGGGAAAATTTCCCGTTGAAGATGATGGGCACCGTGATCGGAGGCACCGCGATGGCGGGCAGTCTCGGCATGGCCACCGGACCGATTGCCGGCGGCCTGATCTACGACACCTTCGCCAGCTACACGTGGCTCTATATCGGCGCGTGGGGCATGGGCCTCGGTGCGTTCCTGATGGCCTTGACCTTTCGGCCGTTTCCAAAGGCGCGGGCCGCGGCTGTGCCGGCGTGATACCAGCCGGCCGCTACGGCCTCACTTGCGGTTTCGGCGGTCGCGTCGGCGACGCTTTCAGTGCGGAGATGCGCGACGGGCTGATCGATGTCGAAGGCGGCTGGCTGTCGGTGGAGAGCGTGGCGGCGAGCTTCGGCTGCCCCTGCGACGCAAAGTAATGTTCAAGGTGTTTTGCGATCTGCGTGCGCATGAATTGCTTGGCCTGCATCGGATCCTGAATGTCCTTGGTACGCAACGTGTTGCGTTGCTCCGGGTGCGGATCGAGATGGACCGATCCGTCGAGAATTTCGCGCGCCATCGGATCCAGCACCTGCGGCTGCACCGGGGCTGTCACATCGGGCGTGTTGGTGCGCCAGACGTGCGAGCCGTCATCGACCAGATATTTGGCTGTCAGTTTTGCGGCGTTCTTGTCGCGCTGGGTCAGAAAGCCGCCGGGCAATTTCAGGGCATCGATGACCGAACCCGGAATCGTCGAGTGACTGTACACGGTCGAGTCCACGCCCGGCTTGAACCAGGGAGAGATCAATATCGACGGAACGCGAAGCCCGAGCCGCTTGAAATCGAACGGCACCAGGAACGGCTGGTCCATGCGTCCGGCAATGCCATCAGGCGAGACCGTCGCCGGTGGAGGCACGTGGTCGTAATAGCCGCCGTGTTCGTCGAACACGACGATCAGCAGGGTTTTTTTCCAGACATTGGGCTGTGCGCGCAACGCGCCGTAGACATCGGCGACCAGTTTTTCGGCCGGCCGCACGTCGGCGGGCGCGTGCATGCTGTTGGTGGGGTGCTGTGGCGCGCCGATGAAGGCCGGCGTGATGAACGAGTAGGTCGCCAGTTTGTCGCCGGCGACGTCGCTGACGAAGGTGTCGAAAAGAACGTGGTTGGTCTCGTTCTTTTGCAGATTGGGATAGAGTTCGAGAATGTCGTCCTGGTCGTGATAATAGCTGCGCCATGATTTCGAAGGGTCGGCATTGATGCGGTCGTAGAGCGTCTTGCAGGTGAATTTCGGCTTCCAGCCGGCGTTGTAGGTATAGCCTTGCGAGGTTGCCGCGTGCACGAAGGCGCGGTTGGGCATGGTCGGGCCCGGAACGTCGGCGAACCAGCGGTCGCAGAGCACGAAGTTCTTCGCCAGCGCCGACAGCACCGGAAGCTGAACCGGATCGAAGCAGTTCATCACCTGCTGCAATTCGCTCGTGGTCGGCGCGCGCTTGAGGTCGTATTTGAGCGAGACCTCGAACGACGACACGAAGCCATTCAGCAAGGGCTTCTTGGCGGCGGTCGAACTCGGCTTGGTTACGCCAAACAGTTGTTCATTGACCTGTTTGAGGCTGTGCGACGGACCTTCGCCGATCGCGGTGAAGTCGCCGCCCTTGCGCGACTTGAACGTTCCGCTGGTCTTGTCGCCGGGCTTCAAATAATTGGTGAAGCCTGCGGCCGGCACGCCGTCGCCGATACCGAGATAGCCAAATATGTGATCGAAGGACCGGTTCTCGAGCATCAGCACGACGAAATGATCGAACAGCAATTTGGTCATGGAAGCCCCCATTCGAAAACACGGCGTTCAGGCCGAAGTCGAGACAGCGACGCGTGCATCCTGCGGGCCGTCAACGGGTTTCAGCGCAGTGCCATTTAAATTGATCGCCTTAACGCTACGTTGAAAATTCGCGTTTTGCAACGGACGGCGTTCAGTCTTCGTTTGAAGCTGAAAAATATTTTCGAATATTCCGTGAAGCTCTCGCCGCTATCGCCCCAGCTTGTCCAGCGTGATCGGCAGGTCGCGGATGCGCTTGCCGGTGGCGTGGTAGACCGCGTTGGCGATCGCCGCTGCGACGCCGACAAGGCCGATTTCGCCGAGCCCCTTGATGCCGAGCGGATTGATGATGTCGTCGGGCTCGTCGACGAAGATCACCTTGATATCGTGCACGTCGGCATTCACGGGCACGTGATACTCGCCGAAATTGGCGTTCATGATGCGGCCGAAACGATGGTCGAGCAGCGTCTCCTCGTGCAACGCCATGCCGATGCCCCACACCACGGCGCCCATGATCTGATTATGCGCGGTTTTGGTATTGATGATGCGCCCGGCCGCGACCGCGCTGACCACGCGGGTGACACGGATCACGCCGATCTGCTCGTCCACCTTCACCTCGGCGAAGATGGCGGAATGCGCGTTGCACGCGTATGAGCTCAGCGTTTTGAAGTTGGTGGATTTCTCCTGCTCGATGCGGTCCACCTTGCCATGCCGCATGGCGTCCGTGATCGACACCGCGCGTGATGCATCCTGCTTGCTGACGATCTTGCCGTCCGCAAGGATGACGTCGTCCAGCCTCATACCGTTGAGCGGCGAATCGGGAATCTTCTTGGCCAGCGCCAGCAATTCCTTGCGGACAGCATCGGCGGCGTTCTGGATGGCGTTAGATACCGAGGCCGCCATCCAGGATCCGCCCTCGACCGGGGAGGCCGGCAGTGTGGAGTCGCCAAGCTTGATGCTGATATTGTCGATCGGCAGGCCGAGCATGTCGGCTGCGACCTGCGCCATGATGGTGTAGGTGCCGGTGCCGATGTCGGAGGTCGCGCAGGCGACCTCGGCGTGTCCATTGGCGGTCAGCACGATGCGGGCGCTGGTCGGCACCTGCAGCGCTTCCCAGATTCCGGTCGCCATGCCCCAGCCGACCAGGTCGCTGCCGTCGCGCATCGCGCGCGGCTCGGCATTGCGCTGGGCCCAGCCGAACGCCTCCGCGCCCTGGCGGTAGCATTCGCGCAATTGCTTGCTGGTGTAGGGGACATCCTGGTCCTGCTGGTGGTCCGAATAGTTGATAAGGCGCAGCTCCAGCGGATCGATCTTCAGCGCGACCGCGAGTTCGTCCATCGCGCATTCCAGCGCATAGACGCCGGTGGTGGCGCCGGGGCCCCGCATGTCGCAGGGCGTGGCGAGATCGAGTTTTGCCAATTTGTGGGAATATCGGGTGTTGGCGCATGTATAGAGCGCGCCCGACCAGCTGACGTCGTCGCGGGCGAAATCCTCGTATTGCGAGGTCATCGCGATCACGTCATGCGTGATCGCCTCGAGCGCGCCATCGGCCTTGGCGCCGAGCGCCACGCGTTCGATGCTGCCGGGCCGGTAACCCAGCGTATACATCTGCTGCCGCGTCAGCACGAGGCGGACCGAGCGCTGCAATGCGCGCGCCGCCAGCACCGCCAGTACCACCTGATATTGCGGGCGCAGGCCCGAGCCGAACGCGCCGCCGACGAAAGGCGAAATAACGCGCACGTCGTCCGCCTTCATCTTGAAGATGCCGCGGACATAGCGCTGCACATTCTGCACGCCCTGGGTCTTGTCGTAGACCGTAAGCTTGCCGTCGGCGCCAAAGATCACGGTGGAGGCGAACAATTCCATTGGATTGTGATGCTCGACCGGAATGAAATACTCGCCCTGGTGACGCACGGCGGCGTCGGCGAGTGCCTTGTCGGCCTTGCCGCGCGGTTTTGGCGGCGTGCTGATTGCCTTGGCTTCGTCCAGTTCCTGAAACAAGTCGGTGACGTGGGCTTCCTCTTCGTACTGGATGCGAACCAATGAGGCAGCGTACCGCGCGGTCTCAAAATCTTCCGCCAGCACCAGCGCGATCGGCTGTCCGCTGAACTTGATCTTGTCGTCGTAAAGCGGCCGGAACGGCGAGCCGCCTTCCGGCGCGGTTTCGTCGCGATAGGCGCGGTCGGTGCCGGCCATCGGCGGACGATTTTTGTGCGACAGCACCGCGATCACGCCGGCGACCGACGTCGCTTCGCTGATATCGATGCCGGCGATGCGGCCCTTGGCGATGGTCGATTGTATGACACTGCCATAAGCAAGGCCGGGGCCTGCGAACTCGCCGGCGTATTTCGCTGATCCCGTGACCTTGGCATGGCCGTCGACGCGGGATGTCGGCGTACCGATATAATGAAACATGACGCTCACCGGATTTTCTTGTTGGATTGCGACTGCGGCGTGCCGTTCGCCGCCTGCGTCAGGGCGCGAACGATGACCCGACGCGCCAGATCGATCTTGAAGCTGTTGTGGGCAAAACCTTTTGCCTCGCGCAGCAGCAAGCCGGCGGCGCGCTCGAAGGCCGCCTCATTGGCGGGCTGTCCGCACAGCGCCGCCTCTGCCTCCGGATCGCGCCAGGGCTTGTGTGCGACGCCGCCGAGCGCCAGCCGCGCCTCCTTGATGCTGCCGCCCTCGAGGTCAAGTGCTGCCGCCACCGACACCAGCGCGAACGCATAAGAGAGGCGATCGCGGATTTTCAGGTAGCTGTAATTCGCGGCAAAGCCCTTTGCCGGGAGTTCGATCGCGGTGATGATCTCGTTCGGATTGAGATTGCTGTCGCGCTGCGGCGTATCGCCGGGCAGGCGATGGAAATCCGCGAACGCAATCGCGCGCTCGCCCGACGGCCCCGCCACATGGACCTTGGCCTCGAGTGCGGCCAGCGCCACGCACATGTCGGAGGGATGCACCGCGATGCAGGCGTCGCTGGTGCCGAGGATGGCGTGCATGCGGTTGACGCCGGCAATTGCCGAGCAGCCGCTGCCGGGCTCGCGCTTGTTGCAGGGCGTCGCGGTGTCGTAGAAATAATAACACCGCGTCCGCTGCAGCAGGTTGCCGCCGGTCGACGCCATGTTGCGCAGCTGCGCCGAAGCCCCGGCAAGGATCGCGCTCGACAGCAGCGGATAACGCTGCTCGATCTTGGGGTTCCAGGCGAGGTCGGAATTCGGCACCAGCGCGCCGATCCGCAGGCCACCGCCTTCGGTTTCCTCCACCGTCCTCAGCGGCAGCCTGGAGATGTCGATCAGCCGCGCCGGGCGTTCGACATCCTCCTTCATCAGGTCGATCAAATTGGTGCCGCCGGCAATGAATTTCGCCGCCGGATCGGCCGCGATCTGGCGCACCGCGTCGGATACGTCGCTGGCCCGGGCATATTGAAAATTGATCATGGTGTGCCCATCGCCTGCTGGATCGCCGCGACAATGTTGGGATAGGCGGCGCAGCGGCAGATATTGCCGCTCATCAATTCGCGAATCTCGTCCGGCGTCTTTGCCTTGCCTTCGGCGATCATCCCCACCGCCGAGCAGATTTGCCCCGGCGTGCAGTAGCCGCACTGAAACGCGTCGTGGTCGATGAAGGCCTGCTGCAGCGGATGCAGCGCGCCGTCCTTAGCGAGGCCTTCGACGGTGACGATCTCAGCGCCATCCTTCATCACCGCCAGCGTGAGACACGAATTGATGCGGCGGCCATCGACCAGAACCGTGCAGGCGCCGCACTGGCCGTGGTCGCAGCCCTTCTTGGTGCCGGTAAGATCGAGATGGTCGCGCAGCGCATCGAGCAAACTGGTCCATGGCGCGACGTTGAGCTGCTTTTTGGCGCCGTTGACGGTCAATGCGACGGAAATTTTGGCTGGTGCCGGGATGGTCTCTCTAAGCGGCCGTGCCGCTGCTCTGGTTGCTGCCATATACCTCTCCAGGTGCGCCGCCCCGGCGCCGCTCGGGCCCTATGCCACGCCGCCGATCATTATATGCGGTGCAACGGCGAACCGTCCCATCGGGTTCCCGCCCGGGGAAGCATTGGCAGTCGGCTGAAAGACATGACCTGCCGTCTTTACAGAATCACATGTTCGTGATTTGTTCTATTATTGCGTTGTGTCTGTTTTTGGCAACCGTGACGGCGGAGGAACGTAACCTACATAACATGTCGGTTGAAAATTTGACTGGGTTTCAGCTCAATATCCGTGCAGGCTGATGCTTCAAAGAGGAGGGCGCGGTGATACAAACCCCGGGGAAATTACGAAAATTTCCTTACTTCAAAGTTCAGGCGCACGATCCGCTGACCTTGTCCTGGAAGGATCATCGCAAGGAGGCTTTCGATAATGAGGCCGAGGCGCGAGCGTATCGGACTTCGATTTCCAAAACTATCAAGACCCGGTTGGTCAAATGGGATGAATCCGGTAGTCACCCTTTTGAATAGAAGTTGAGATGACGGAACAAGCGACCCCCGCAAAAATGGCGACCGACATCACGGCGATGACAATCATCGCTGCGATTGTGGCCGCGCTCGGCGCCGTTGCGATTTTTCAGCCAAAGTTTGCGATCTCGGCGGCGATGAAGCGCGAGACGGGTTCGGTAGAACCCGCGTTTCGGGTGCTTTACGCCGTTCCGCAATATCTCAATGTGGCGCTCATTGCTGGATTATGTATTGCGCTTATCGGAGCTTGTGTTCAGTCAATCGACCCAGCGATATTCGCGCAATATAGGTTTTTGACGAGCCTCGGTGGTTTTTTCGTTCCGAACAACATCATCTGGATTATTTTGATGGCAGCGTTTATCGGCGCCATCGTGAAATTTAACTGGCTGTCGTGGATCCTGTTGGCGCTGAGCAGAACTGCTTCGTTCCTCCCAATCCCCTGGTTGCAGGGCGTTTACGGCCCTCACGGCCAAAGCGTGGGATGGTTGCAGGCTTTTAACGTCTGTCGAGCGTGGGACAGTGGACAGCCTATCTTGCTGTGTCACGATCAAATTGACCGTGTTGCGGATCAAGTCCTGTTTCGGCTCTCGCAGCCGGCGTCCAGTGCAAGCAATTTCGCTGCAAGACCGACAAAAGCGTCAACCGCTGCGCGTGCAAATATCGCGCTCTTCGGATGCGTCCTCGAGGCGACACACTATGCCCAGAAATGGAGCCTGCCGCCGTGGGCTGAGTTCTATGCCGCTTTAGCTGCGATTCACACCCGGACCCAACTGTTTGAGCCAAGCGAGCTTCAGAAAATTGCTTCTGGTGACGAATTTGCCGATCGGTTACGAGGTGAGTTGGTGTCGGAAATGTCGTTGCAGCGGCAACCGATACCGGACGACAAATACCTGGCTGCCGCAGATTCCTTGGCCTCAATATGGAACCGGCTCCATCCACGCTCGGGCAACGTATTGAACTTGATTCCTGCGGGGGCTCGGTTGGTTGGTGGAAGCCTCTATTGGCTTGACCGGCGCCTGTCCGAATTGCCGATGTTGAATTCCGAGGGCATGCGCCCACAACTCATTAAGTTACTGGCGCGCTGGGAGACGATTCCTTGGGCCAAAACTTCTGTATTCATCCAACCGTTCGCCAAGAAGCAGGGGTGGCTTCTTTTGCAAGAAACTGCCTTGCGGGTATTTCCAGAGCAAAAGGATGTAACCTTTTGGAGCGTCGGGGACGTTCAATTAACGCGTCTTGCCTGCATAGAAGTGTTCGAAAATGTCAAAGCAAAGGTACGTCACCCCCAATCTGCTGAAGCGAAATCCGTTAATCAAGCACATCCGGAAGAATGGGACTTGTTCGCAGCCGCCGACTATTGCCTTTGGAACATGGCCTCGGAAATGGAGGCGAGCGGGCGCGCGGACAACTGGGATACCAAGAAAGGCTGGCGGTGGAAGTTCGAAAACGGTCGCGCCAGCAAGGTCTCATGAGTGAAGAACAGATTGTTCGCTACGAGTCGTTGCGAGACGATTGGGTCAAGGGCGCTGACCTGGTTGCGCGGCTGGTATCGAACTCATCCAAGAATCAAATAACTCTAGCCGGATTTCCGCGCCAATGGATTCCGATTTTCATGAATTTCGGCGCCAATTGGCATTCAACGATCGCACCGCTCTCATTCATTTCAATGGCGTCGGACCTTACCGAACAGCAGCTTGTCAATATTTGCTCGCGCGCCAGTCAGGAGGGAAGGTTGCGCACCCTTGTGGAGGCATTCGCGTCCCTCGACCCTCCAGTTGCCGATGTTCTGTATAAGCTCGACCGCCGCACGATTTCTGCTGATAGCGATTCACTCCGCTATCTTCCGCTGACCGGCTGGCAATCGTATGGCCGGCCAGAGATACTGGCGTTTAGCAGGCATGTTATCGCTTCCGCCTGCGCCAGGGCGCAACTTGCGGTGTTATTGCCGTGTGCCCGCAAGCGGCCCTATGAACAGAGCAAGACGCATCGCAGGATTTGGCGAGGGCTTGGAGCCAGTGGAGTCAACCCGACCACGGTCGATAAGATCGTGGTTAGTTCGATCGGTATCGTGCCGGAGCAATTCTGGAATCACCCAATTGTGGCGGCTTACGATTCCGGTGTGCCCGACATTTACCGAATCCTTCGCCTGATGCGGTTGTTCTTCCGCAAGGCATACTACGCGACCGTGATCGACTGTCTCGAGTTCAGCCCTTACTCCGACTGCCTTAGCATCGTTGCGCGAGAAGGATTGATTGGCGCCGTTCGAGTCGAGCGGAGCGGGCGCGCCAAATCTCTGCCGCAACCTTGACGATGCTGCGAAGCCTGCTTTGCGATTTAAAACTTCCGAACCAGAAGCGGCGGCGAGCGCCAATCCTATGGCTCGGCCAGAGTGTTCGTACGACGATTGTCACCAAGCGTTATCCCAGCTTTGCGAAAGAGTGCTGGATGGTTAGCCTCGGCGACGCCATCCATCGTCCGCGGCTAATCGAACGCGTGTTTTGCGGCGATCTCAGGGAGCGGTTGGCCGTTCGAGGGCCTATTATGCTCGACTCAGGCGGCTTCACGATGATGACGAAAAACACAAGCCTTCGTGTTTCCGAAGTTGCGAAAATCTATGCCAGGACATGCGCTGATCTTTGCATTTCCCTCGATGTGCCGGCCGTTCGCGGTGAGCGCAAGAATACGAGGACACGGAAATACGACGAAACGCGCGCTAACCTCGCGCAACTGGTTCAGTCCATCGACACATCGAGGCTTGTTCCTGTCGTTCACGGCGCGGACGTTGAGGAAATAGTCTGCAACTGCCAAGCCATCGTAGACATTCTTCCGGAGCCGACTCTGATTTGTATTGGAGGCCTTGTACCGCTGCTGCGGAGCATCGGCCGGGAATCCATCGGACGCAATCGCGCTTTTGCGTGGATAGGCTCGATCATAGCGATAGTCAGGCACCATTTTCCCGCGACTGTGATCCATGTGCTTGGTGCAGGTTCACCCCAAACGGTGGCCGCCGCTATTCGCTGCGGTGCCGACTCGACCGATTCTATCGCCTGGCGACGCGCGGCCGGTTTCGGAACGATTTTCCTGCCTGGAACCAGCGAGCGGTTCATTCGGCCGCGAGACAGGCAGCGCGCCGGTTCAAGGCCAACTATCAACGCAAAAGAAGTTGAAATGCTGGCCCAGTGCAGGTGTCCCGCTTGCATCGAATGGAAATTCGTCGAGGAGCGCATAGCAGACCTGGCGGACTCGTATTTGGCGCGCGCCGCCCACAACGCCTTTGTCATTTTGCAAGAAGCGAAGGCTGCGAAGAACAGAATTTAATTGAAGCAAGGACGTTCTGAAAATGACCATCACCATCTATGGCATCAAGAACTGCGACACCATGAAGAAGGCCCGTGCATGGCTGGACAGCCACGGTGTCGCTTACAGCTTTCACGATTACAAGACCGAAGGCGTCGCAAAAGAGAAACTCAAGCGCTGGTCTGATGAACTCGGCTGGGAGACGCTGCTCAATCGCGCCGGCACCACGTTCCGCAAGTTGCCCGATGCGGACAAGGAAGGCATGAACGAACGCAAGGCGATCGCGCTGATGCTGGCGCAGCCGTCGATGATCAAGCGGCCGGTGCTCGAAGCGGGCGGCAAGCTGCTGGTGGGATTCAAGCCGGACGTCTATGCGAAGGAAGTAACGCGGAAGTCGCGCTGACCAGGGCGCCGACTCATTAGCACCTGCCACAACCCCTGGAATGCGCATGCTGTTATACGTTGATTCCCAATTCGTCAGTCCGTACGCGATGTCGGTATTTGTCAGCCTTCTGGAAAAGAAGTTGGCGTTCGAAATTGAATCCGTCGACCTCGCCGCCGATGCCAATCAAGATGCGGCTTTCGCGGCGACATCTATCACTCGGCGGGTACCCACTTTGATTCACGACGGTTTTGCACTGTCCGAGTCATCGGCGATCTCTGAATACATTGACGAAACCTTCCCCGGCGCACGTCTATACCCTGCCGACCCGCATTGTCGCGCAAGGGCGCGACAAGTACAGGCCTGGCTTCGCAGCGACCTCTTACCCGTTAGAGATGAGCGACCAACGATCGTCGTGTTCTATGAAGCAAAAAGGTCACCCCTGTCGGCGGCTGCACGTGGTTCGGCCGAAAAGCTGTTTTCCGCCGCAAACGCCTTGCTCGACGGTCGATCTGGCAACCTGTTCGGCGATTGGTGTATAGCGGACGTCGATCTGGCAATGATGCTGAACCGGCTCATCGTCCACGGTGACCCCGTACCCGACAACCTGGTTGCCTACGCGACGCAGCAATGGCAGCGTCAGTCGGTCCAACAATGGGCAAACAAGCCTCGGCCGCCCCTTAGCGTGCTCACTTAGTTTGAAGTGAAAGGGCCCGCCGACCGAAGCGCGCGCTCAAGAAATTCAGCGCGGCTATTTACTTCTATATCTCGGATTTGACATGATCGCGCATTCCGGGCTTGGGAAAAGGAGGGAGTTGATGCTTGGCGTGCATGATTTTTGGCTGTTTCTCCTGGCCGGTTTCCTTCTGAATGTGACGCCGGGCCCGGACATCGCCTACATCGTTGCACGAAGCGCCCAGTGCGGTGTGCGGGGCGGTGTGGCTGCGACGTTTGGAATATCGGCGGGCTGTCTCATTCACATCACCGCCGCTGCCATAGGCGTATCGGCCGTATTGATGACGTCGGCACTGGCCTTCAATGCGCTGAAATGGGTCGGGGCCGCCTATCTCGTCTATGTCGGCTTTAAAATGTTGTTTGCATCACGCCGACAGCAGGAGAGCCCACAATCTTTGATGAGACCGCCCACGGCCATCAAAACGCGGACCATTTTTTTCCAGGGCTTTCTCACCAATGTCTTGAACCCCAAGGTCGCGCTGTTCTTCCTGGCTTTCCTGCCGCAATTTATCCGCTCGGATGCTTCTTCCAAGGCAATGGCGTTCGTTATCCTTGGTCTCGTATTCGCTTCTACTGGAACGGTTTGGAATCTAATTGTTGCATGGAGTGCCGGGCGTCTTGCTACAGCCTGGAGCGGTTTGGGCAGCTTGCGACAGTGGTTAGAAAGGTCGCTCGGCGTGTTATTTGTCGGACTTGGCGTGCGCCTCGCACTCAGCGACACTCCGTAAGGAAATCTCCAAAGCGGACGTTCGCGGACGCCTCTGGTTTTATGGGTTCGCGCCCTAATCCAGCTCGACCAGGTCGTCGGCTGCAGCGTGCCGCGAAACATCGACGGCCATGTTCTGGTCGATCACCGCGTTGATAATGCTCTCCGGCGCCGGCTTGGAGCTGACGCCCATCAGGTCCCGGATCTTGAAGCCGCCTTCGATGCTGATGGCCTTGTAGGAGCCGACAATCTGCTCGACGGCGTCAGTGCTTCCGAACGGCAGCAGCAGCCGTTCATAGGATACGTCCTTGCCGTCGGCGTCCTGCACCATCGCAACCGAATAGGTCGGGCGCTTGTACGCGAGGCAGGCCAAATAGGACGGCAGCACGCGCTGATAGCGTTGCGGTCCGATCGCGTCGTCCAGATAGCGGTTGGTTCGCTTGTCCGGATCGATATGCTCATTGCCATAGGTCGCCGTCAGCCGCGAACCTTCCTGGGTGATCAGGAAACGCGCGTGATCGCCTGAATCGACAACGTCAAACCCCATCATATCAGCCAGTTCGTCCGCGACGCGGTCGGGCCCGTAGTCCTCGCGGCGGGGCAGGGTCCCGTGCTTGTCGAACGCGCGTAGCCACGCGTTCAGGAGATCGCGCTGCTTCACGGACCGGATAATCGAGGGGCGGGCGCTTTCGAATTGCATGTCCGAACTAACTGAATTCGATGATATCGCCGGCCGGGATGCGGCCCGGCGCGCGATGGATGAGGTCGCGATCGATGATGGTGCGAAGCTTTGGCGTCGGCAGGTTGTCGTTGCCGCGCATCAGGTTCTTGATTTCAAAACCGCCGTCGTCGCTGATGGTCTTCAGCGACGCGATGATGTCGCTGACGCCGTTGCCGTTCGAGAACGGCAGCAGCAGCCGCTCATAGGCGACGGCCCGTCCATAAATATCGTCGATCATGGAGATGGTGTAGGCGGGCAGCGCCCGGCGCACGCATTCGTAATACACCGGCATCACCACGGGCTTCAGCCGCGGCCCGAGATATTCGTCGAGGGTGCGGCCCTTGCCGGTATGGCCGTAGGCGTTGGACATCCGCGTGCCGTCGCTCTGGATCGTCAGGCGCGGCGGCTGTTGCGTGGTGTCGATGGTGTAATAGACGAGATCGGGCATTTCGTCGGCGAGCCGTTCGGGCTGGTAGTCCTCGACGCGTGGCAAATGCTGTCCACGGGCATAAAGCCGCAGCCACGTATTCAGCAAATCCCGCTGCTTGATCGATTTGACGACCGCGGGGTTGGCGCTTTGGAAGTCCAAGTCCGAAGCCAAGGCTGCGATCCCATGCCAATGCAAAAACGTCGGATCATCGGCCCCCGGCGCGAATTATTTATGAAAATGCCGAATTGCATCGAAACAGGCTTAATGGCTGCTTTCCATCGCCCAGGCCGCGCGATCCGGATATCCGCTTGACCAAGCATCGCGCCGAAACCGCTGCAAACGGGTAAGTCGCTCCGGCAATTCGACTAATTGCGAACCTGCACCTCGCGCCCTTCCGCCGCATGCCCTGCTTTGCGCCTTGCACAAACCGGTGCGTTGACGGCATATTCCGGCCCGGAGAGGCGGCCGGTCCGCGACGGAATTTCCAGGGCGTCACGGAACCAGCTTTACGATATTCGGCCACGAGCGACGGGACATCGCTTGCGAAGGCTGATGGGGGAAATTCGATTGGCCGATGAGTTCATTCTTGAAACCCACGGATTGACCAAGGAGTTCGCGGGTTTCTTCGCCGTTCGCGATGTCAACCTGCGGGTCCGCCGTGGCAGCATTCACGCCCTGATCGGTCCCAACGGGGCCGGCAAGACCACGTGCTTCAACCTCCTGACCAAGTTCCTGAAACCCTCGGCCGGCCAGATCCTCTACAAGGGCCAGGACATCACCGCCATGGCGCCCGCCGACGTGGCGCGGCTCGGCCTCGTGCGCTCGTTCCAGATTTCGGCGGTGTTCCCGCATCTCACGGCACTTGAGAATGTGCGGGTGGCGCTGCAGCGCCAGCACGGACAGTCGTTCGATTTCTGGCGTTCCAAGACGGTGCTGGACAAGTACAACAACCGCGCCTGCGAACTGCTCGACGACGTGGGCTTGAGCGAATTCGAGAAGACGCCGGCGGTCGAGATGCCCTACGGGCGCAAACGCGCGCTGGAGATCGCGACCACGCTGGCGCTCGATCCGGAAATGATGCTGCTGGACGAGCCGATGGCCGGCATGGGCCACGAAGACATCGACAAGATCGCGGCACTGATCAAGCGCATCTCCGCGAAGTACACGATCCTGATGGTCGAACACAATTTGAGCGTGGTCGCCAACCTCTCCGACATCATCACGGTGCTGACGCGCGGTCATGTACTGGCCGAAGGCAATTACGCCGAACTGACCAAGGATGAACGCGTGAAGGAAGCCTATCTGGGGGCCGGTCATGGCTGAAGCAAAAATGGCCGAGCGCACCGTTACCGCCGCCGGGCGCACGCCCGTGCTGGCGGTTGAAAATCTCGAAGCCTGGTATGGCGAGTCCCATATCCTTCACGGCATCAATTTCAATGTGAATGCCGGCGAGGTCGTCACGCTGCTCGGCCGCAACGGCGCCGGCAAGACCACGACGCTGAAATCGGTGATGGGCATCATCGGCAAGCGCACCGGGTCGATCCGCTTCGGCGGTCAGGATATTACGCGGGCGTCATCAGACAAGATTGCGCGGATGGGCGTTGCGTTCTGCCCCGAGGAGCGCGGCATTTTCGCCAGCCTCGACGTGCGCGAGAACCTGCTGCTGCCGCCGATCGTGCGCGAGGGCGGCCTGTCGCTGGACCAGATTTTCGAACTGTTTCCCAATTTGAAGGAACGGCTCAACAGCCAAGGCACCAAACTGTCGGGCGGCGAGCAGCAGATGCTGGCGATCGCGCGCATCCTGCGCACCGGGGCGCGGTTCCTGATGCTGGACGAGCCGACCGAAGGTCTTGCTCCCGTGATCATTCAGCAGATCGGGCAGACCATCGCGCGGCTGAAGTCGGAGGGATTCACCATCCTTCTGGTCGAGCAGAATTTTCGCTTCGCCTCGACGGTGGCGGACCGCTACTACATCGTCGAGCACGGCAAGGTTATCGATGGCTTTGCCAACTCGGAATTGCAGGCCAACATGGACAAGCTTCACACCTATCTCGGCGTATAAGAACAACGAGAAAACCGGAGAACGACCAATATGAAGAATAAAATCTCGGCGCTTTTACTCGGTACGGCGCTGACCCTCGCCACCGGCAGTCTTGCATTCGCGCAGGACAAGTCGGTGAAAATCGGCGCGCTCAGCGATCAATCGGGCCTGTACGCCGACCTCGGCGGCCCCGGCTCCACGCTCGCCGCCCAGATGGCGGCTGAGGATTCCGGCCTCACCGCCAAGGGCTGGAAGATCGACATCATCTCCGGCGATCACCAGAACAAGCCCGACATCGGCACCTCAATCGCGCGGCAGTGGTTCGACGTCGATAAGGTCGATGTCATCGTCGACGTGCCGAATTCCGGCGTCGCACTCGCGGTCAACAACGTCATCAAGGAAAAGAACGGCGTCTACATCAACTCGGGCGCCGCCACTTCGGATCTTAGCAACGCGCAGTGCTCTCCCAACACCGTGCACTGGACCTACGACACCTACATGCTTGCCCACACCACCGGTCAGGCGCTGGTGAAGGCCGGCGGCGATACCTGGTTCTTCCTCACCGCGGATTATGCCTTCGGCGCCGCACTCGAGCGCGACACCACCGCCGTCATCACCGCGAATGGCGGCAAGATCGTCGGCGGCGTCAAGCATCCCTTGAACACCTCGGACTTCTCCTCATTCCTGCTGCAGGCGCAGTCGTCCAAGGCCAAGATCATCGGGCTTGCCAACGCCGGCGGCGACACCACCAACACGATCAAGCAGGCGGCCGAGTTCGGCATCGTCAAGGGCGGGCAGAAACTGGCAGCACTTCTGCTGTTCCTGACCGACGTCAAGGCGATCGGCCTCGAGACCGCGCAGGGCCTGAACTTCACCGAGACGTTCTACTGGGACATGAACGACGACACCCGGGCGTTCTCCAAGAAGTTCGCCGCCCGGATGAAGAACGGCGCGCCGCCGACCATGGTGCAGGCCGGCGTCTATTCCGGGCTGATCCATTACTTCAAGGCGCTGGATGCGCTCGGCGGCAATCCGCATGACGGCATCAAGATCGTGGACAAGATGAAGAGCATGCCGACCGACGATCCGCTGTTCGGCAAGGGCTCGATCCAGCCCAACGGCCGCACGATTCACTCGGCCTACCTGTTCGAGGTGAAGAAGCCCTCGGAGTCCAAGGGACCGTGGGATTTCTACAAGCTGGTGGGAACGGTTCCGGGCGATCAGGCCTTCACGCCGCTTTCGGAAAGCAAGTGCCCGCTGCTGAAGAAGTAATAATTGCTGCCCGCCGGGTTCGCGCCGGCGGGCATCCATTTCGTGTTTTGAGAGATTGAGCGGAAAACCGGTCATGCAAGCTCTGTATGCGCAGCTTCTGGTGGGACTGATCAACGGCTCGTTCTATGCGCTGCTCAGTCTCGGTCTGGCCGTGATTTTCGGCATGCTCAACATCATCAATTTCGCGCATGGCGCGCTCTATATGATGGGCGCGTTCTGCGCGTATTTCCTGCTCAACGTGGCCGGGATCGGCTACTGGCCGGCGCTGATCCTGGCGCCGATCGCGGTCGGCATTTTCGGCATGATCCTGGAGCGGACCATGCTGCAATGGCTGTCGGGCCTCGACCATCTTTACGGCCTGCTGCTCACCTTCGGCTTGGCGCTGATCATCCAGGGCATTTTCCAGAATTACTTCGGTTCTTCCGGTCTGCCCTATGCGATTCCGGACGAGTTGAAAGGCGGCATGAATCTCGGCTTCATGTTCCTGCCGATCTATCGCGGCTGGGTCGTCGTGTTCTCGCTGATCGTCTGCCTGTTGACCTGGTACCTGATCGAACGGACGCGGCTCGGCGCCAATCTGCGCGCGGCCACCGAAAATCCGACGCTGGTGCGCGCCTTCGGCATCAACGTGCCGCGAATGATCACGCTCACTTACGGCCTCGGCGTCGGGCTTGCCGCGCTGGCCGGCGTATTGTCGGCGCCGATCAATCAGGTGCGGCCGCTGATGGGCGCGGACCTGATCATCGTCGTGTTCGCGGTGGTGGTGATCGGCGGCATGGGTTCGATCATGGGATCGATCATCACCGGCTTTGCACTCGGCGTGATCGAGGGGTTGACCAAATATTTCTATCCGGAGGCCTCCAACACCGTGGTATTCGTGCTGATGGTGCTGGTGCTGCTGATAAAGCCTTCGGGACTGACGGGAAGGGCGGCCTGACATGTCAGCTTTGACCGACGATACCCTGCCGGTAACGCCGCGCGCTATCCGCGACGAGATGATCGCGTTCGTGATCATGGCGGCGATGCTGGCGGTCGTGCCATTCACCGGGGTCTATCCGTTCTTCGTGATGCAGGCGCTATGCTTTGCGCTGCTGGCCTGCGCATTCAACCTCTTGATCGGCTACAGCGGGTTGTTGTCGTTCGGCCACGCGATGTTTTTAGGGACTGCAGGGTACGTCACCGCGCACGGGCTGAAGGTGTGGGGCCTTTCACCGGAGCTCGGCATTCTGGTCGGCACCGCCGCCGCAGGAGCGCTCGGCGTCATCACCGGCCTCGTCGCGATCCGGCGCCAGGGCATCTATTTCGCGATGATCACGCTGGCGCTGTCGCAGCTGTTGTATTTCATCTATCTGCAGACGCCGTTTACCCACGGCGAAGACGGCATCCAGGGCATTCCGCAGGGCTATCTGTTCGGAATCTTCAACCTCGCCAAGCCGACCACGCTCTATTACGTCATTCTCGCGGGCTTCCTGGGCGGCTTCCTGCTGATCTATCGCACCATCAATTCGCCGTTTGGAGAAGTGCTGAAATCGATCCGCGAGAACGAGCAGCGCGCGATCTCGCTCGGCTACAAGACCGACCAGTACAAGCTGCTGGCCTATATCCTGTCGGGAACGCTGGCGGGCTTCGCGGGCTCGTTAAAGGTGTTCGTCGCGCAGAACGCGTCGCTGACCGACGTGCACTGGACCATGTCCGGCGAAATCGTGCTGATGACGCTGGTCGGCGGCCTCGGCACGGTGTTCGGCCCGGTGATCGGCGCCTTCGTCATCATCGCCATGCAGCAATACCTTGCCGGATTCGGGCAATGGGTGACGGTGATCCAGGGCGTGATCTTCGTGGTCTGCGTGCTGACGTTCCGCCGCGGCGTGATCGGCGAAATCGCGCATTATTTCCGGCGCTCGCTGTAGCCGTCCGTGTCCCGGACGCGGTGCGGCATTCTTCATGCCGCTCCGCAGAGCCGGGACCCCGGTTCAATGCCATCGTCACCGGGACCCCGGATCAGCAGCGCACCACGCCGCGAGCGCGGCGCGTTGCGCAGCATCCGGGGAACATACAAACCGGTGGATGACCTCGCCTGAGGCCTCCTCAACCCCCCGTTTTCGCCCCAAATGCACTATGACAGTCTTGTGAAACGGCGCCTCCACCGCCGGTATTTCCTGCAATGGGTCTGAACGATGTTGATGCGTTGGTTTCGCTACTTTCTGCCGCGGGAAGAGCGGTTTTTCGAGCTATTCGCCCGGCATTCCCAGACCGTGGTGAAGGGCGCGGAAGCGCTGCAGGGCATGTTGCGCGGCGGCGAGGAAACCCCGGTATTCTGCCAGCGCGTCAATCAGTTCGAAAACGACGCCGACGGCATCACCCGCGAAGTTCTGACCGCGGTGCGCCGCACCTTCATCACGCCGTTCGACCGCGTCGATATCAAGAACCTCATCACCTCGATGGATGATGCCATCGACCAGATGCAGCAGACCGCGAAGGCGGTCATTCTGTTTGAGGTGCGGACCTTCGAACCGCCGATGCGGGAAATCGGAACCCTGCTGGTCGAATGCGCCAACCTGGTCGGCCGCGCGCTGCCCTTGATGCAAGCGATCGGCGACAATGTCGCCAAACTGAGCGCAATCACCGAGGAACTCGGCAAGCTGGAAGGCCGTGTCGACGATCTGCACGACATCGGCCTGAAAGAGCTCTTCATCAAGCACCGCGATGCCAACACCATGGATTACATCGTCGGCGCCGAAATCTACGACCATCTTGAGAAAGTTGCCGATCGCTTCGACGACGTCGCCAACGAGATCAACAGCATCGTGATCGAACAGGTATAGGACAGGGGCCGCGCAGTGGACGCCACGCTTGGTCTTCCGATTCTAGCCGGATTAATCGCAGTCGCGCTGCTGTTCGATTTTCTCAACGGGCTGCATGACGCCGCCAATTCGATCGCGACCATTGTCTCGACCCGGGTCTTGCGGCCGCAATACGCGGTGCTGTGGGCGGCGTTCTTCAACTTCGTCGCCTTCCTGGTGTTCGGGCTCCATGTCGCCAACACCATCGGCACCGGGATCATCGATCCCGGCATTATCAACGCGCAGGTTATTTTCGCGGCCTTGATGGGCGCCATCGTCTGGAATCTGATCACCTGGGCGTTAGGGATTCCGTCGAGCAGTTCGCATGCGCTGATCGGCGGGCTGCTCGGCGGTGGCCTCGCCAAGGCCGGGTTCTCGGCGGTGGTGTGGAGCGGGTTGTCAAAGACGCTGCTCGCCATCGTGCTGTCGCCGCTGGTCGGATTTTTGCTGGCGCTGGTGCTGGTCGCGATCGTGTCGTGGCTGTCGGTTCGTTCGACGCCGTTCGCGGTGGACCGCGCCTTCCGCATCCTGCAATTCGTCTCGGCGTCGCTGTATTCGCTGGGCCACGGCGGCAACGACGCGCAAAAGACCATGGGCATCATCGCCGTGCTGTTGTATTCGCAGGGCCATCTCGGCGAGCATTTTTCGGTGCCGTTCTCGGTCGTGTTGGCGTGCCAGGCGGCGATGGCGCTGGGCACCCTGATGGGCGGCTGGCGGATCGTGCGCACCATGGGGTTGCGGATCACCAAGCTGACGCCGATGCAGGGATTTTGCGCCGAGACCGGGGGTGCTGCGACGCTGTTCGCCGCGACCTTCCTTGGCGTGCCGGTATCGACTACCCATACCATCACCGGCGCCATTGTCGGTGTCGGCGCCGCGCGGCGGGTGTCGGCGGTGCGCTGGAACGTGGCGAGTTCGATCGTCTATGCCTGGGTGATTACGATTCCTGCGTCGGCGATCGTCGCGGTGGTGGCCTACTTCGCGGTGTCGCTGCTGCGCTGAAGCATTCACGTCACCAGCTTCAATCCGACGATGCCCGACACGATCAGGCCGATGCATGCCAGCCGCAGCGCCGTGGCCGGTTCGCCGAACAACCAGATGCCGAGCAACGCAGTTCCGACCGCGCCGATTCCGGTCCAGACCGCGTATGCAGTACCGATCGGCAGCGTCTTCAGCGCCAGTCCCAGGAACGCCATGCTGGCGGCCATGGCTGCCAGCGTCAGTACCGAGGGCCATAGCCGGGTGAAACCCTCGGTGTATTTGAGGCCGATCGCCCAGGCGATTTCCATCAACCCTGCGACGAACAGCGTGAACCAGGCCATGACGAGCGCTCCCAGCCAGGCAGGGCCGTCCCTGCGGATGATGTGCTGATGGAAGGCCGTCCTTCCCATCCCTATATGAAGCTACTCGGGATCGCCGCGCAACCGAACTGAACCTGACGAATCCCGCTATAAACTCACCGGAAATCTCCTTGATCCGGCCCGGTTTCCCTGCCACACGCTCGCTTGATGTCCGACCTCGCTCTCACAACCGAATCGCAATCTCCGCGCTCGCCGCTCGCGGCCGAAGTGGCGCGCCGGCGTACCTTTGCGATCATTTCGCATCCCGACGCCGGCAAGACCACGCTGACCGAAAAGCTGCTGCTGTTCGGCGGCGCCATCAATCTCGCAGGCCAAGTCAAGGCCAAGGGCGAGCGCCGCAACACCCGATCGGATTGGATGAAGATCGAGCGCGAGCGCGGCATCTCGGTCGTGACCTCGGTGATGACCTTCGAGTTCGAAAACCGCGTGTTCAACCTGTTGGACACGCCGGGCCACGAGGACTTTTCCGAGGACACTTATCGTACGCTCACCGCGGTGGATTCCGCCGTGATGGTGATCGACGCCGCCAAGGGCATCGAGGCGCGGACGCGAAAGCTGTTCGAGGTGTGTCGTTTGCGCGATATTCCTATCATCACCTTCATCAACAAGATGGATCGCGAGAGCCGCGACACGTTTGAGCTGCTGGATGAAATCGAAAAGACGCTGGCGCTCGACACCACGCCGATGACCTGGCCGGTCGGCCGCGGCCGCGATTTTCTCGGCACCTACGACATCGAAACCGGCGGCGTGCGCCTGCTCGAGGGCGGCGGCGCCAAGACCGGCGCGGCGCAGCAGATCGACATCGCCGATCTTGCGGGGCGCAACGCCAATCTCGACGTCGGCGAGGTCAAGGACGAACTCGCGCTGGTGTCGGAAGCCTGCAAGCCGTTCGAACTCGCCGCGTTCCGCGAGGGCCATCTGACGCCGGTGTATTTCGGCAGCGCGCTGCGCAATTTCGGCGTCGGCGATCTGCTGCAGGGGCTGGGCCGTTTCGCGCCGCCGCCGCGCGCGCAGGAAAGCAATCTGCGCAAGGTCGAGGCGAGCGAGCCGCGCATGACCGCCTTTGTGTTCAAGATCCAGGCCAACATGGATCCCAATCATCGCGACCGCATCGCCTTTGCGCGGCTGTGCTCGGGTAAGCTCACGCGGGGCATGAAGGCAAAGCTGGTGCGCACCGGCAAGAACATGAGCCTCTCCAGCCCGCAATTCTTCTTTGCCCAGGATCGCGCACTGGCCGACGAGGCGTTCGCCGGCGACGTGGTCGGCATTCCCAATCACGGAACCTTAAGGATCGGCGACACGCTGAGCGAAGGCGAGGATATCAACTTCGTCGGCGTGCCGAGCTTCGCGCCGGAAATCGTGCGCCGCGTGCGGCTGGCCGATGCGATGAAGGCGAAGAAGCTGAAAGAGGCGTTGCAGCAGATGTCGGAGGAGGGGGTGGTGCAGGTGTTCCGCCCGCGCGACGGCGCACCCGCTTTGGTCGGCGTGGTCGGCCCGCTGCAGCTCGACGTGCTGAAGGCGCGGCTTGACGCGGAATATTCGCTGCCGGTGGATTTCGAGGTCTCGGAATTCCAGCTGGCGCGCTGGATTTCGTCCGACGACCGCAAAAAGCTCGACGCCTTCATCGCCGCCAACGGCTCCGGCGTCGCCGACGACGTCGACGGCGATCCGGTGTTTCTGGCGAAGAACGAATTCTATCTCGGCTACACCAAGGAACGCGCCGAGGGCATCGTGTTTTCCAGTATCAAGGATGTGAAGAAGAAATGAGTTCGTCGTCCCCGCGAAAGCGGGGACCCATACACTCCGTCGTGATTAGTGCGGAAGGTGTTAGCGACTTGTAGGAGCGATTTTCCAAATCATATGCATCGGTGGTTATGGGTCCCCGCTTTCGCGAGGACGACAGCGGAGAGGGCTTCATGCTTCGGCGCGTAGTTCTATGTCTCATCGTCGCGGCGAGCGCAGTGCTTGCCACCTCGGCCTACGCGCAGGAGCGGCGGCACCAGATCGACGCCACGCCGTTCGCGCATGCGCCGTGCAGCGTGCTGTCGAACGAGCCGTGCACGCCGACATTTTGCAGCGTGTTCAACCACGGGCCGTGCATTCCCGAGATCGATTATCCGATCGGCCAGAACCTGCAGCTCACCATCCAGAGCGCGCCGGCGCGTGACGATGCTGCAAAGTATCAAAAGCCGGACCACGACCTCGACACCATAGGCGACCTGTTCGCGGCACTGCGCGCCTGCTGGTCGCCGCCGCCGGCGGACAATGCGCGCGAGGGCATGCAGATGTCGGTGCTGTTCAGTTTCAAGCGCTCCGGCGAGATCATTGCAGCCCCGCGCGTCACTTATTCCACGCGCGACGTGCCACAGCAGACCCGCGACCTCTATCGCAAGGCAATCACGGCGTCGCTCGACGCCTGCGCGCCGCTGAAATTCACCGGCGGCCTCGGCGGCGCGCTGGCCGGCCGGCCGATCATGATCCGCTATGTGGATAATCGCGATCTCGGCAAGCAGTCGGGGACGACAAAATGATCGTCATTGCCGGGCTTGACCCGGCAATCCATCTTCTTCGAAAGACTCTTGCGAAGGTTGATGGATACGCGGGTCAAGCCCGCGTATGACGACTGAGTATGGTGGCGTTCCCCGGACGCAGCGCAGCGCGTAGCACTTGCGAAGCGGTGCGCTGCTGAGCCGGGGCCGTACAGAGCGCCGGTGCTTGGTACGGTCCCGGTTCTGCGAAGCAGCACTTCGTGCTGCATCGCGCCCGGGACACGGGAGGACTTTCACTCCAGCTTGAACACCTTCTGCACGAACTCCGTCACCGCGACGCGCGCGGCCTGCGTCGCCTCGGCGTTGCCGCCGACATGCGGATTGAGCTGGACGCAGTCGTCCTTGTAACTGAACGGCGCCTGCGTCGAGACGTTGAGCAGGACGCCGCCTTCGGCTTCCTTGATGTTGCAGCCGCGCACCGTCTGCGCGCCGGTCGACACGATTACCGCGCCGACATTGAGCGGCGTATCGAAGCCGTGCTGCGCGCCGGGATATTCGGTGAGCACGACGTCGCGGCCGGCGTCGCGCAGACGCTGGATATAAGGCTTGCAGCTTGCGACCGGATTGTAATCGTCTGGGATGCCATGAAAAATCCGTATCGGCTTGTCGGCGATGTCGTTCTCGCTCGAATAGCTGGTCGCGCAGTCTGGATAGAACGGAATGTAGGCCGCGAATTGAACGCCGGACTTATTCCAGAGCTTGTTGAAACGCGTCAGGCTGGCATAGAGCGCGGCCTGGCCGCCGCGCGAAAATCCCATCAGCGCGATGCGATCCGGGTCGACGCGCGGATGCTTGGCAAGAATTGCGAGCGCGCCGTAAATGTCGAGGATGAAATTGAGCCGGCCGAGCGAGGCCTGGTCGGTATTGACCGAGGTGAGGCCGCGCCCGGTAAAGCCGTCAATGGTGAAGGTCGAGATTCCCATCGCGTTGAATTTCTTGGTCCAGGGTTCGATGTTGGCGCCGATGCCGCCGGAGCCGTGCATCACCACCACCACCGGCATCCGCCCGCTGCCTTGCGCGATGCGGAATTCGCCGGTCATGGTGACCGGCTTGCCGCTGGCGTCGCCGTTGAGAAACTGCTGGTCCGATAGCGTCAGCGAGGGAATCGCGTGCAGTTCGACCCGCGCCGCGACTTCCCTGGGATTGGTTTGCGCCTGCGATGGCGGCGCGGCAAGCAGGCTCGCTCCGCTCAGCAAAACTGCCGCGATAACGGCACGCACGCCTATCCGCATTTCGTCCTCCCGTTGTTTTTTCATCATTGTCGCGCGATGGATTTGCGCGAGTAAAGCGGCGCGCGCGCGTGCTGTCAATTTGCGGCTTTTGCGGCAGGCCCGATGCGCCCGAGATGGGTGAAGCCGAACCCGGCGGCGTATTTCAGGCCATAGCCGAGCGCGCGGTCGAAGCCGATATGCGCCAGCCAGATCATCGCGATGGAAAGCACCAGCGGCGATCCGAGCGCAAATCCGGCGATGTTCAGCGACATCGGCGCCATGTAGCTGTGCGCCGCATTATAGACCATGGCGCCGATGCGCGGGCCGGCGAGATAGGCCGCGAAGCTGAGGTCAGGCACCAGAAACAGCAGGGCGTAGATCCACCACGATCCATCCCAGACCGCGTAAAGCGACGTCATGCCGATGAACAACGTCAGCCCCTCCAGCCGCAGCAGCGTCCGCACTCCGCCGGTGACGGTGCCCATCGCCTCTGCGCTCGTGATGTCAGCCATGGTGCCGCCTCCGTTGGACTCCCGTCATTCCGGGACGCGCCCCTTTTGGCGCGGGCCCGGAATCCATACGCACGATGGTGGTTATGGATTCCGGGCTCGCGCTTCGCGCGCCCCGGAATGACGATGGATATATCGTTCGCCAGGCTGAGCCGCCAGTCGCCTGCGAAGCCGTTTCCCGCCTGCAAAATGCCGTGTTAGAACCGGTGCAAATCGGACGGGAACGTACCATGAAAGACATCTTGGATACCCTCGAAGCGCGGCGCGCCGGCGCAAAGCTCGGCGGCGGCGAGAAACGCATCGAGGCGCAGCATGCGCGGGGCAAGCTGACCGCGCGGGAGCGCATCGAGCTCTTGCTCGACAAGGGCTCGTTTGAGGAGTTCGACATGTTCGTCGAGCATCGCTCGGTGGAATTCGGCATGGAGAAATCCAAAGTGCCGGGCGACGGCGTCGTCACCGGTTGGGGTACCGTCAACGGCCGCAAGACTTTTGTCTTTGCCAAAGACTTCACAGTGTTCGGCGGCTCGCTGTCCGAAACCCACGCGCAGAAGATCGTCAAGATCCAGGACATGGCGATGAAGGCACGAGCGCCGATCATCGGCCTCTACGACGCCGGCGGCGCGCGGATTCAGGAAGGCGTCGCCGCGCTCGCCGGCTATTCCTATGTGTTCCGCCGCAACGTCATCGCGTCAGGCGTGATTCCGCAGATCTCCGTCATCATGGGGCCGTGCGCCGGCGGCGATGTCTATTCGCCTGCGATGACCGACTTCATCTTCATGGTGAAGAACACCAGCTACATGTTCGTCACCGGGCCGGACGTGGTCAAGACCGTCACCAACGAGGTCGTGACGGCCGAAGAACTCGGCGGCGCCTCCGTGCACGCCACGCGGTCGTCGATCGCGGATGGCGCATTCGAGAACGATGTCGAGACGCTGCTGCAGATGCGCCGGCTGATCGACTTCCTGCCCAGCAACAATACCGACGGCGTGCCGGAATGGCCGAGCTTTGACGACATCGGCCGCGTCGACATGTCGCTGGACACTTTGATCCCCGACAATCCGAACAAGCCCTACGACATGAAGGAACTGATCCTCAAGGTCGTGGACGAGGGCGACTTCTTCGAAATCTCCGAAACCTTTGCCAAGAACATCGTCACCGGCTTCGGCCGCATCGCCGGCCGCACCGTCGGCTTCGTCGCCAACCAGCCGATGGTGCTGGCCGGCGTGCTCGACTCGGACGCCTCGCGCAAGGCCGCGCGCTTCGTGCGGTTCTGCGACGCCTTCAACATTCCGATCGTGACGTTCGTGGACGTGCCGGGATTTTTGCCGGGCACCGCGCAGGAATATGGCGGGCTGATCAAGCACGGCGCAAAACTCTTGTTCGCGTTTTCGCAAGCCACGGTGCCGCTGGTCACCGTGATCACGCGAAAAGCCTATGGCGGCGCGTTCGACGTGATGGCTTCGAAGGAAATCGGCGCCGACATGAACTACGCCTGGCCGACCGCGCAGATCGCCGTGATGGGCGCCAAGGGCGCGGTCGAGATCATCTTCCGCAGCGACATCGGCGACGCCGACAAGATTGCCGCGCGGACGAAAGAATACGAAGACCGCTTCCTGTCCCCCTTCGTCGCCGCCGAGCGCGGCTACATCGACGACGTCATCATGCCGCACTCGACAAGGCGCAGGATTGCCCGCGCGCTGGCGATGCTAAGGGACAAGAAGGTGGAAATGCCCGCGAAGAAACATGATAATTTGCCGTTGTGAGGGAACGAAGATGGTGATCAATGGATACTAGCAAGCAATGGTATCTGACAATTGCGTCTGTCTTAATTGCTGCTCTTGCAGCGGCGGCTGCAACGACGCAGTCTTTCCTAGCTTGGAATGCAAGGCATGATCAATTTAAGTCTGCGGTATTCGCGCAGGGCGTGGCCCGTTGTGGAGAGGCGATTTCGGACTCGAATGGATATATATCTGCTACGATGAACGTCACGAATTTCGAAACTCATGAGGACTTTATCAAGTTTATCGATGCTAGCGAGAAACTGGGAGCAGCGCTGGAAACACTGCAGCTCTTGGCGGGCCCAATAGCCATTGAATTCTCAAAAAGCCTTGAACGAATACGGACCCAAATTCAATCCGATGTCGATCGAATAGGTAAATGGCACCGTAAGGAGACCGGTCTCGGAAAGATTGGAGTATCCATCAACGAAACCACTAACGCGATCCGGGAGGCGTGTAAGCTGTTTGTGCAGAGTGCTGTTTATAAGTAGCAAGCGCCTCCCGGATGAGCGAAGCGATCTGCCCGATTTTGGTCTATTAGGCTTCCCGGATATCGCTTAGCTCATCCGGGCTACAGGCTGAATGTTAGGACTCATCATGCCCCACCACTTCTTCGTCGTCCGCGCCACCGTTTCCGATCCCGCCAAACGCGCAGCATTTGACGCCTGGTATGCACGCGAGCACATGCCCGATGCGGTGAAGGCGTTCGGCGCGGAGAAGGCGTGGCGGTACTGGAGCGTTACCGATCCCGCCGTGCATCTGGCGACGTATCAGTTCGCCGACAAGGCGTCGCTCGATCGCGGCACCGGTGGCGACGAGATGAAGCGGCTGGTGGCCGACTTCAATCGCGACTGGCCGGACGTGACGCGCACGCGCGAGGTTTTGGTGCTGGCGGAGGAATTTGGCGCGGCGTGATCCACATCGTCATACGCGGGCTTGACCCGCGTATCCATCTTCTTCGCAAGAGTCTTTTTGAGAAGATGGATGGCGGGGTCAAGCCCGGCCATGACGAGGAAAAATCGACCCGCACGCGCGAGGTTCTGGTGCTGGCGGAGGAGTTTGGCGGAGGGTGAGGCCGAGGCGGTTCAGCCAATGTTCATCTTGGCGCGGCGAAACTCCTGGGCATCGCTTGTGCAAGGGAGAGATGTGATGGAACGCCGCCACTTTCTGAAACTCACCTTTGGATTTATCGCGGGCGCGTCCGCGCTGGCCGCCGGCGCCGTGGGCGCCGAGGCCGCGCCGCTGCCGCCCGCCATGCCGGAAGGACAGGGGCTTGTCCCCAGGCGCGACCAGGCGGAACCCGCGGTCGCAACCCAGGACGATGTCGATCGTCTTGCGCCGGAGCAGGTACGGTGGAGGCGGCGCTGGGGCTGGCGCCGTCACTGGGGCTGGCGCCGCCGCCGTTATTGGGGCTACCGCCGTCGTTGGCACCGCCGCCGATTCTGGCGCCGCCGTTATTGGCGCCGCCGCTACTGGTGAGGCTTTCACCGCCAAGGAAGGGCGTTCCCCGGACGCAGCGCAGCGCGCCGCCACTTCGCGGCGTGGTGCGCTGCTGATCCGGGGTCCCGGTTGCTTGCTTCTTGAGGAAACCGGGGTCCCGGTGAAGAAACCGGGGTCCCGGTTCTGCGAAGCAGCGCTAAGAGGCGCTGCGTCGCGCCCGGGACACGGGTGCGGCGGGGCCAAAATTTAATGTTTCTCCTGCTTGACATATAATCCTACTAGTTTAAATTCCCTTGCATCTCATCCCACATGAGGGGCGTTTCTATAGGACGCTTGGAGCGCGGGGTGGGAGCGGCGCCTGCGGGCGTGGAGGGGACGTCCCTCTGCGCACTCGGGGGGCCTTGGGTAGCCGTCCGGGCCCACTACGGGGCTCTGCCTTCAATGGCTGGACGGGTGCTGGCGAAGGGTGGGGAAACCTGCCTGGATCAGCGGGCTTGCTCGCGCCGGTGCCCGGAAGCACGGCCCCAGGGACGAAGAAATCGCCGCGACGGAACGTCGAGAGGCGTTGCCGTGTGCCTCTGTTTCCCGGCGATCCGGGAAATAAGCCGCGGCCGTTACCAAGGTGCGCCTTTCGGCGTTCCGCCTCCCTCTCGGGGGAGGTCAATTGAAACCTCAACTCACGTGAGGAATTCGCGGGCGGCGATGACGCTTGGCTGCATGAAAGAGCGATGTCTGCAAACACAATCAAAACTCGTCATCGCCCGGCTTGACCGGGCGACCCAGTATTCCAGAGTGTTGATGAGACACCGCGCGCCAAACAGGCACTCTGGAATACTGGGTCCCCGCCTTCGCGGGGACGACAAGAATGTGTTTCGCGGATGCTGCTCAAATCGGGCGGCAGCGCCCGGCACGCCAGGCGAAGCCATAGGGGCAGACGCGGGCGCGCGGCACCACTACGACCGGGGCAGGCGCGACTACGACCCGGGGCGCAACCACCACGACGCCGCCATTCGGCCGGCACCCGCCGTAGGGGCCGCGATGGAAACCGGGGCCGCATCCGCCGGCGGCGTTGGCCGCGCCGAAGCCTGCGAGCGTGCCGGCAACCAGAACTGCCGCGAAAAGGGTCTTCATGTTTCCTCCGTTTTGCTGGGCCGCATTGCGGCGCTGCGGACAATGATTCAAGCCGCGCGATTCGACAACCGCCAAGCCGACCATTTATGCGCAAGCTTAATGAGGCGACCTGAACGCGGAATGAATGCAAGAAAATTCGCGATGCGCATCAGCGGGAGCCAAGAAACGCCAGCATCAGTTCGTCAAATTGTTGCCGCGCTTCCAGAAACACCAGATGGCCGGTATTCGGAATCACTTCGGCCTTCGCGTTCGGCATCTTTGCCGCGAGCGCTTTCGCCAGCTCCGCGTTCTGGCCCATCTTCGCGCGCAGCGCCTCCGGCGCGTTGGGCCGGCCCGGCGCGTTGTGGTCGTCTTCGCCCATCACGAACAGCGTCGGCTGCGTGATTAAGGGAATCTCATGCACCACCGGCTCGCGATAGATCAGCTGCGCCGAATTGACAAAGGCGCGCAGCCAGCGCGGATAGTCGGACGCGCCCTTGATATTGAAGCGCGCATCGATGAACGGCGTCACCTGGTCCGGCGGCAATTTGAGCGAATAATTCGTCTCGAGCTGCCTGCGGTAGCCTTCGGCGGTGAGCTTGTCTTCGTTCTCCAGGATTTTTTCGGTCGGCGTCGGCGGCACGTAGAGCCGGTAATCCTCGAGGCCAATGGGCGCCGCCAGCAACAGATGCTCGATGCGGTCGGGATAAGCGCGCGCGATGCGCACGCCGAGCATGCCGCCCAGCGAATGCGCGACAATGTCGGCCTTGGCGATGCCCAGGTGATCGAGCAACGCGATGGTGTTGCGCGCCAGCGTATCGAAGTGCAGGTCGGCCGCGGGTTTGGAGGATTTGCCGAAGCCGATCTGGTCCGGCACCACCACGCGATAGCCGGCCTCGCTGAGCGTCTTGATCACCGGCGCCCAGTAGCTGGATGGAAAATTGCGGCCGTGCAGCAGCACCACGGTGCGTCCGTTCGGCGTGGCCGCGGCGACGTCCATGTAAGCCATCCGCACCTGCTCGCCGTCATTGACCAGCGGCAGCATGCTGACCGGATAGGGATAGGCAAAACCTTCGAGGCCGATTCCGTATGGTTCGCGCGCTTGCACGGGTTCGGCGGCGTGAGCGTGCGCGAGTGGAAGCGCGGCAAGCAGGGCAGACAAAACGATTCGTTTCATCGAGGACTCCGACGTTTCGTCATACGCGGGCTTGACCCGCGTATCCATCATGCTTCGCAAGATGGTTTTTCGAAGAAGATGGATAGCCGGGTCAAGCCCGGCTATGACGGTCTCAAAGGCCTAGTCGCCCGTCCCGAACAACGCCGCGAACTGCTTTTCGCCGTTGCGGGTGAAATTGACGATGCGGCTGCCGGGAGCGGGATCGCGCGCGGCCCATTTCAACTCGGTAAACCTCGTCATCATGGCAGCGCCAAGGGTACCGGCGAGATGATGGCGCCGCTCGCTCCAGTCGAGACAGGCCTTGCACACCGGGCGGCGCGGATGCGCAAGCGTTCCCGCATCGATCTGCAGCGCCTTCGCTATGAAGCGTTCGCCTTCGCCGGTCAGCTCGATGCCCTGCTTGTGCTGGCGGACGAGACGCCGTTTCTTCAGGCTGTCCAGCATCTGCACGCCGAGATCGCCGGCGAGATGGTCGTAGCAAACCCGGGCGCGGCGCAGCGCCGGGTCTTTCGGCCCGGTGCGCACGCGCAAGTGACCGGCCCGCGCGGCAAGTCCCGCAAGCCCTTCCAGCACGCCGGCGACGTCAGGCCCGGTGAGGCGGTAGTAGCGATGGCGGCCCTGCTTTTCCGGCTCGATCAGCCCGCCGGCCTCAAGCTTCGCCAGATGCGAACTCGCGGTCTGCGGCGTGACGCCGGCCTCCTGCGCCAACTCGCCCGCGGTGAGCGCGCGGCCGCTCATCAGCGCGGTCAGGATGTTGGCGCGCGCGGGATCGCCGACCAGTGCTGCGACCAACGCGATATCGGGACCTGCTTTCATACTTCGATGCTAACCGAAGCATTGATGTCGATCAAGCGATAAGTTCGAGATCCTTTTAAAGACCGCTGGAGGTTCCGTGGCCGTCACCGTTTTCATCCGTTATCAGCTCGACCCGTTCAAGCGCGCGATGTTCGAGACTTACGCGAAGCGCTGGCTCGCCATCATTCCGAGATGCGGCGGCGACCTGCAAGGCTACTGGATGCCGCATGAAGGCACCAACAACATTGCGTTTGCGCTGATCTCGTTCGAAAGCCTGGCGGCTTACGAAGCCTATCGCGCACGATTGCGCGCCGACAACGAAGGTATGGCGAATTTCAATTTCGCCGAAGAAAACAAGTTCATCCTCGCCGAAGAGCGCACGTTCCTGCGACCGGTCGTGGCCTGACGCGATGCGTACTGGCGCCGCACGCCGCGCGTGCTATCGTTAAGGCCAAGCAAGAACACTTAAGGGAGAGAACATGCCGGTTTCAACTCAGGACAAACGCGCGGCATTCCATAAGCTGCACGAGTCAGGCTGCTTCGTGCTGCCTAATCCGTGGGATGTCGGTAGCGCACGGGCGCTTGCGCACCTCGGCTTCAAGGCAATCGCCTCGACCAGCGCGGGCTACGCGTGGTCGATCGGCCGATCCGACAATCGCGTCACCGTCGACGATGTCTGCGAGCATTTGACGGCGCTGTGCAACGCCGTCGATCTGCCGGTCAATGCCGATTTCGAGGGCGGCTTTGCCAACGAGCCGGAAAAGGTCGCCCTCAACGTCGCGCGCGCGGTCAAGACCGGCGTCGCCGGGTTGTCGATCGAGGATTCCACCGGCGACAAGGCCAACCCGCTCTACGAGCGCGCGCTCGCGGTCGAGCGCATCAAGGCGTCACGGGCGGCGATCGATGCCGACAACAGCGGCGCGCTGCTGGTCGGGCGCTGCGAGGCGTTTCTGTGGGGGCTGACCGATCTCACTTTGGTGATCGACCGGCTCAACGCCTATGCAGAGGCCGGCGCCGATTGCCTTTATGCGCCGGGCATCAAGTCGAAAGAGCATATCGCGGCGGTGGTGAAAGCGGTAAATCCAAAGCCGGTTAACCTTCTGATCGGTTCTCCCGGCCTCAGTGTCGCCGAAGCCGCCGATCTCGGCGTCCGCCGTATCAGCATCGGCGGTTCGCTGGCGCGGGTGGCATGGGGCGGTTTCATGAAAGCGTCGCGCGAGATCCTGGAGCAGGGCACCTTCACCGAACTGGGAAATGGGTTCCCGGGCGGCGAGCTGAATAAAATATTCAGCAGTTAAACGCTGCACTAGTACAAACAAAAACGCAGCGGGCTGTCAGGCCCGCCGCGTCGCTGTCTAGGTTCAACCGTTTACTTGCTAGGTGCCGCCGGGGTGTTATCGGCGGCCGGCGGATTGGCCGAACGATCAACCTCAGCGCCACTAGGCGCTGCAGCCGGCGGTTGCGCCGGACGTGCGGGCGCTGCACCCGTTGTCATGCCCGGTTCGGTATTGTTACGCGGGGTCACGTCACGCATGCCAGTAGGCGCCGCGGGCGACGTGGTCTGCGCGGTGTTTTGCGTCGCGGGTCCGGTCGCCGTCGAGGGATTCATCGACGAGTTATTCAGGCCGTAGAAAACCGCGCCGAGCACCACGGCGATCGCAATGGCGAACATTGCCACCTTGCCGCCGCCGGCAGGGCCTTCGCCGAGTTCGGGGTCGGCCTGCAACTCTCTGTCGAAACGCTGATTACGCTGGAGTTCGTCGTCCGCGAGATTGGGACGATAGGGATCGTTCGGGTTACGTTCGTAAGCCATGTGGTGGGTCCTCCGTTGTCTCCCTCATGACAACAGCCGGATGCAGCGGGGGTTCCCTAATTGGGTGGAACTGACTGGTCTTTTCGACCGGTTCCGAAGCCGCATTTCGGCCCCACCGCATGCTTCGGGCATCACAATCCCTTTGGCATGCGGGTATTGTCGGGCGCGTCGTGCGCGATGGTTTGATTTGCGGACGAGGCATGCGTCTCCTGCAACGTGCCCCTGATTTCATGCAGCGCAACGCCTAGCGTCAGCAGGATTGCGGCGCCGATGAGCGTTTTGATCGCGTTGCGATGTTGCCGCTCGTGCTTCTGCGGCGAAACAATCCTGGGATTGTAAATCAATTGCGGCTCGTAACTCTCCTTGGCCAACGTCCGGCTTTCGTAGCGTGCCATGATTCCTCCGCGTCATCTTTTGATTGACACTTGATGCCAGACCAATGGCGGCATGGAGGCAATGTTCCTGCGGCCTTGGCCAAGCTTTGCCAAGACAGCATTTGGTAATGCGGGAACTTTGTCCGGCGAAACGCGTTCCAGCATCTCACCGTCGTGTGCATCGGCGGTACGCGCATCGCATCTAACGGAAATCACGACAGGGGCAGCGGGGAATGAGCAACGAAGGCGATCGGTTTTCGACCGGTATACCGGGTCTGGACACCATTCTGGGCGGGGGTGTTTTCGAAGGCGGCATTTACATCATTCAGGGCGCGCCAGGCGCCGGAAAGACCATCCTCGGCAACCAGATTTGTTTCGCGCACGCCGCGCAGGGGCATCAGGCGTTTTACGTCACGCTGCTCGCAGAGAGCCATGCCCGCATGATCGGCCACATGCGCCGGCTGGAATTCTTCGATGAGGCCGCGATTCCCGACCGGATGTCCTATGTCGGCGCCTTCAAGACGCTGGAAGACGATGGGCTGCGCGGCCTGCTCGAGGTGGTCCGGCGCGAGGTCCGGACGCGCAAGGCCAGCATTCTGGTGCTGGACGGCCTGATCACCGTGCACGAGAAAGCCCGCTCCGATCTCGAACTCAAGAAATTCATTCACGAGTTGCAGACCCAGGCCGCCTTCAGCAACTGCACCATGTTCCTACTGACCAGTTCGCTCGATCCGCAGACCTCGCCGCCCGAGCATACCATGGTGGACGGCCTGATCGAATTGCAGACGTCGCTGCACGGCCGCAGGGCGGAGCGCGAACTGCAGGTGCACAAATTGCGCGGCAGCTGGTTCATGGGCGGCCGGCATTCCTACCGAATTGCCGCCGGCGGAGTTTCGGTGTTTCCGCGTATCGAAGCATTATTGGAAACGCCGAGCGTGTGGGACGGCGCCGATGGGCCGATGGTCCCGTTCGGCATTGCCGGCATGGACAAGATGTTCGGCGGCGGCATCGACACCCATTCGGTCACCGTAGTGCTCGGTCCGTCCGGCAGCGGCAAGACCACGGCCGGTTTGCAATTCCTCTGTGGCGGTCCCGCGGATCAACCCGCGATGTGGTTCGGGTTTCACGAAAATCCGATGGCGCTGCAGATCAAGGCCGCGGCGCTCAAACTGCCGCTCGATGCACGCGGCGATTCCATCAGCCTGCTGTGGCGGCCGCAGACCGAAGCCATCCTCGATGAGGTCGCAACCGAGTTGCTGACCGCGATCAAGGCGCGCGGCGTGCGGCGCCTGGTGATCGACGGCATCGACGGATTTGCCAAGCTCACCGACGAAAAAAACCGGGTCGGGTCTTTTTTATCCGCGTTGTGTAACGAGCTACGGGCGCTTGGGGTTACTACGCTGGCGACCGCGGAAACCGATCACGCCGGAATAACGCCGGGTCAGCCGTTGGCGGGCGTCAATCAAACAGGCCTGTCGGCAGTCGCCGAGAACATCATCGCGCTGCATCTCGCAGCGTTGCGATCGGAGACCTATCGCCTGATGTCCGTCCTCAAGGCTCGTAATCGGCGAACCGACATGCGGATGCGGCGCTTCGATATCGTCGAAGGCGGCATCGCGCTCGAGATAGATCAGCGCGGCGCCGAGGACATCCTGCGCGGTCTTTCCAGCCAGGGCGCGCCGCCGCCGCCATCTCCGGATCCGAAATTGACCGGAGAGTGACCGTGCGGACTGTGCTGATTGTCGAGGACGAATGGGCGATCGCCGACTGGCTCGAAGTGCTGTTGAGCGAGAACGGCTACAACGTCCTGTCCGCCGGCAATGGCCGCGAGGCGCTTGACATTCTGCATCGCGAAACGCCGGACCTGTTGCTGACCGATTTCATGATGCCGTTCCTCGATGGCGCGGGCCTGGTCGCCGCGATGAAGGACAATCCCGCCACGCGCGATATCCCGGTCGTGGTGATGACCTCGCTCTTGGAGAGCGTGGTGCGCGACCGCGTCGCCGGCTACCGCGCCTATTTGCGCAAGCCATTCCGCGAGGCGGACTTGATGAAGGTGGTTGGAGAGATATTGGGCTAGCGTTCCCCGGACGCAGCGCAGCGCGTAGCTCTTGCGAAGCGGTGCGCTGCAGAGCCGGGGTCCCGGTTGCTGATACTGTAAACCGGGGTCCCGGTTCTGCGAAGCATCGCTTCGCAAGAGCTACGCGCTGCATCGCGCCCGGGACACGGGAGCATCACCGCCTCGCCTTCGCCACTTGCTCCGCCGTCACCGCGGGCGCGGCGTTGCCCCATGAGTTGCGGATATAGCTCGCGACATCGGCGATCTCCTGATCGGATAATTTGCCGGCGTAAGCCGGCATCGAGCCGGTGTTGGGCGCGCGCGGCGTCGTTACCGTCAGTGCGCCGTCGAGAATGATTCGCAGCGTGCTGGAGGGATCGGCGGATTGCAGGTTGGCGTTGCCGGGCAGCGGCGGATAGATGCGTGGGGCGCCTGAGCCGTCGGCTTCGTGGCAGGCGATACAGGCGCCTTTGTAGATTCGGGCGCCGTCATCCATCTGCGCCCGCGGTGGTGGCGTCACCATTGGCTCCGGCGCACCGGCGGGTAGCTCCTTCAGATACACCGCGATAGCGCGGACATCGGCATCGCTCATCTTCGAGGTCGAATTGACCACGACCTCGGCCATCAGCTTGCCGGCATGGCTTTTGCCGTTGCGGCCGCTCTGCAGATATTCCGTGATGTCATCGACACTCCACGATTTCAATCCGCTGCGCCCGGCGGCATCGAGCCGCGGCGCGAACCAGCCATCGATCAGGCCGCCGCCATACATTTGGCCGCGCTTGTCGGCGCCGAAAATGTTCTTCGGAGTGTGGCAACCGCCGCAATGCGCCGCGCCCTCGACCAGATAGGCGCCGCGATTCCATTCGTCGCTCTGTTGCGGGTTGTTCTCGAACGTGCCCGGCTTGAAGAACAGCAAATTCCAGCCGCGCATCACCACGCGATAGTTCAATGGCCAGCGCAATTGCGGCGGGGGCGGAGTGTTGCGCACCGGCGTCAGCGTCGAAAGATACGCCCGGATCGCCAGCACGTCGCCACGGGTGATTTTGGTAAAATTCGGATAGGGAAATGCTGGATAATAACGCGCGCCATTGCGCGCCACGCCCTCATGCAGCGCGCGGTAGAACTCGTCGTCGGTCCATGCGCCGAGGCCGGTTTCGCGGTCGGGCGTCAGGTTCGGCGAGTAGATGCCGCCGAACGGGGTGTCGATCCGTTTTCCCCCGGCGAACGGTTTTGCCGGATCGGCGGTGTGGCAGCTGGCGCAATCGGCCGCTTCCACCATTGCCTTGCCGCGTGCGAGTGTCTCCGGCGACGGATCGGCCCGCGCGGAGCCACAGGCGAACGCGGCAGCGCACAACAGAACCGCGCCGAGAACCGCTTGCTTCAGGTTGTTTTCGTGGTGCACCGCGTGCCTCTCTCCCTATCGGCGTTATAGCTGGAATTATGGGACCGCACCGAAGTCACGTCCTTTCGCGGCGGATGGCTTCGGCGACATAACGCGCAAACCGGCGCGGTTGGTTCGGGAACGAAATTGCGTTCTTCTGGCGCGGGTCTCCATTGCCCAGATTTGTGGTGCGCAGCTCACGAAAACCGACATAGACTGGTTCTAATGATTTGAATAACTACGTAAAAACAGCCGCCGCGGCCATGGTCGCCCCGGGGCTCATGAGGGTGGAATGGGAATCAACCAAGGTCCGATCAGTCTCGATCAAAAATACACCCAGGGCTCCGGCCACGTCTTCCTGACCGGTATCCAGGCGCTGGTCCGCCTGCCGATGGCGCAAATCCGGCGCGACCGCGCCGCCGGCCTCAACACCGCGGGCTTTGTCACCGGCTACCGCGGTTCGCCGCTCGGCGGCTACGACCAGCAGCTGATGGCAGCGCGCGCGCATCTTGAGCAATACGGCATCAAATTCCAGCCCGGCGTAAACGAAGACCTCGCGGCCACCGCGATCTGGGGCTCGCAGCAGCTCAATCTCTCGCCCGGCGCACGGCACGATGGCGTGGTCGGCATCTGGTACGGCAAGGGCCCCGGGGTCGATCGCTGCGGCGACGTGTTCCGTCACGGCAACGCCGCGGGTTCGGCCAAAAACGGCGGCGTGCTGTGTCTCGCCGGTGACGACCACGGCGCGAAATCCTCCACCGTGCCGCATCAGTCGGACCACGCCTTCATCTCCGCGCTGATGCCGTATCTCTATCCATCCAGTATCCACGAAATGATCGAGATGGGGCTGCTCGGAATCGCGATGTCGCGCTATTCCGGTTGTTGGGTCGGCATGAAGGTAATCACCGAGACCGTGGAAACCACGGCGGAGGTCGATCTCACCGATGAGATGAAGCCTTTCATCATCCCGTCCGATTTCGAGATGCCGCCGGGCGGGCTCAATCTGCGCTGGCCCGACGACCGCTTCGACCAGGACCGGCGGCTGCAGGACTACAAGGGCTTTGCCGCGATCGCATTCGCGCGCGCCAACAAGGTCAACCGCATCACCATGGATTCGCCGAACGCGCGGTTCGGCATCATGGCGTCCGGAAAAAGTTATGAGGATATCAGGCAGGCGCTACGCGAACTCGGCGTCACCCCGGAAGTCGCCGCCAAGATCGGATTGCGGCTTTACAAGATCGGCATGCCGTGGCCGCTGGAGCCGCAGGGCGTGCGCGAATTCGCGATCGGGCTCGAAGAAATCCTGATCGTCGAAGAGCGCCGCGAGATCGTCGAAAACCAGGTCAAACAGGAATTGTTCAACTGGCGCGACGACGTCCGCCCGCGCATCGTCGGCAAGATGGACGAGCACGACAAGCGCTTTCTCCCCTTCGCGGAAGAACTCAGCGTCGCCTCATTGGCAAGCTCGCTGACCGAGCGGTTGCTTCGCCTGAACCTCAATCCCGAAATCGCGCAGATGCTCCGCGCCAAGGCCGACTGGTTCAACGGCCGTCAGGCCACCCAAATGCAGGCGGTGGCGCCGATCACCCGCACACCGTATTTCTGCTCCGGCTGTCCGCACAACACCTCGACCAAGGTGCCGGAAGGCAGCCGCGCGCTGGCCGGCATCGGCTGCCATTTCATGTCGCTGTGGATGGACCGCAACACCGAGACCTTTACCCATATGGGCGGCGAGGGTGCGCCCTGGGTCGGCATCGCGCCGTTCACCAATGAAAAGCACATTTTCGCCAATCTCGGCGACGGCACCTACTTCCACTCCGGCAGCCTTGCGATCCGTCAGGCGGTCGCCTCCAAGGCCAACATCACCTACAAGATTTTGTACAACGACGCGGTGGCGATGACCGGCGGCCAGCGTCACGACGGTGACCTGTCGCCGCAGCAGATCACCTTCCAGCTCCACAGCGAGGGCGTCCGCAACATCTATCTGGTATCCGAAACTCCCGACGCCTATCCGGCGAATACAATCGCCCCCGACACCAAGCTAGCACATCGCGACGAACTCGACGCGGTGATGAAGACCCTGCGCGAGGTAAAGGGCGCTTCGGCCATCGTGTTCGTGCAGACCTGCGCCGCCGAAAAACGCCGCCGCCGCAAGCGCGGCACGCTGGAGGATCCGCCGCGCCGCGTCCTGATCAATCCCGCGGTGTGCGAGGGCTGTGGTGATTGCTCGGTGCAGTCGAACTGCATTTCGGTCGAGCCGCTGGAGACCGAGATGGGACGCAAGCGCACCATCAACCAGTCGAGCTGCAACAAGGACTATTCCTGCCTCAAGGGTTTCTGTCCGTCCTTTGTCACCATCGACGGCGGCAAGCTGCGCCGCCGCGCGCCGGCCGATCTCGGCAACATCGGCGATCTGCCGGAGCCGACGTCGCGTCCGACCCTCGACAAGCCTTATAACGTCGCGGTCGGCGGCGTCGGCGGCACCGGCGTACTCACCATCGGCGCGCTGCTCGGCATGGCCGCGCACATCGAGGGCAAGGCCAGCATGATCCTGGACATGTCCGGGCTTGCGCAAAAGGGCGGCGCGGTGCTGAGCCACGTGCGGCTGTCGGAAAATCCGGCCGATGTGACGTCGTCACGCATCGTCACCGGCACCGCCGATCTTCTGATCGCGGCCGACGAAGTGGTGGCGGTTGCGAAGGAGACGATTTCGCTGTGCGAATCCAGCCGCACCCATGGCGTCATCAACACCCACCTCATTCCGATCGCGGATTTCATCATGAACCGCGATTTCAATTTCCAGAGCCGCAAGGTCAACAGCGTGCTGGAAACCGCGCTGAACAAGGACTCCGCATTTCTCGATTTCACAAAGCCCGCCGAAACCCTGCTGGGCGACTCCATCGCCACCAATATGATGATGATGGGATACGCGTATCAGAAGGGGCTGCTGCCGCTGCAGGCTGCTTCGATCGAACAGGCGATCGAGATCAACGGCGTCGCGATCAAGATGAACACACAGGCGTTCCAGCTCGGGCGCCTCGCCGCGGCCGATCCGGCACGGCTGGCGTCGATGCTGAAGGGGCAGGACGAGACGGTCGCGCCCAAAACGCTGGATGCGATGTCGCTGGATGAAATCATCACCCATCGCAGTGCGCTCTTGACGGACTATCAGAACGCCGCGCTTGCCGAACGCTATCGAGCGCTGGTGGCGCAGGTGCGCGACGCCGCGGCCAAGGGCGGCTTCGGCGACGAACTGCCGCGTGCGGTGGCGATCAACTACGCCAAACTGCTCGCCTACAAGGATGAGTACGAGGTAGCGCGGCTTTTCACCGACGGCAGGTAAAAAAGCAGTTGCCACGACCAGTTCGACGGCGATTTCAAGTTCAGCTTCAATCTCGCGCCGCCGATCCTGGGCGGAGGCGTCGACGCCATGGGCCGGCCGAAGAAGCGCGCCTTCGGCGCCTGGATGCTGCCGGTGTTCAAGGTGCTGGCGAAGATACGCGGGATACGCGGTACGGCGTTCGACCCGTTCGCCGGCAGTCCCGACCGCAAGCTCGAACGCGATTTAATCGCGGGTTATGAGAAGGACGTCGCCACCGTGCTCGGCCTGCTGTCGCCGCTGACGCTGGATACCGCGGTCGAGCTGCTGTCGCTGCCGGACCGGATTCGCGGCTACGGGCCGGTGAAGGAAAAATCAGTGCAGGACGCAAAACTCCGTTACGCGGAATTAGCCCGGGACCTGGTCAATCCGCCGCCGGCGCCGCGGCAGATCGCGGCGGAGTAAGCTCCGTCGTCATCGCCCGCGAAAGCGGGCGACCCAGTAAACGCTAACGTCTGTGATTACTGGGTCGCCCGGTCAAGCCGGGCGATGACAGCTTGCCACGCTCCGACGCATAGCCCTCCCGGCGCAGCGCGCTTGCCAAGGCCGTCGTGACAGGCCACAAAAACCGCTGGGAAGAAACGCCAGCGGAGACCGGCATTGAGTATCAAAGGCAAGGCCTATATCGCCGGGATTTATGAGCATCCGACCCGGCATGCACCCGATAAATCCACCGCCCAACTCCACGCCGAAGTCGCCAAGGGCGCGCTTGAGGATGCCGGGCTGACCAAGGCCGATATCGACGGCTATTTCTGTGCCGGGGATGCGCCGGGCGGCGCCTGGCCGATGGTGGATTACCTCGGCTTAAAAGTGCGCCATATCGATTCAACGGAAACCGGCGGCTGCTCTTACCTGATTCATCTCGGCCACGCGGCCGAAGCCATCGCCGCCGGCAAATGCTCGATTGCGCTGATCACGCTGGCCGGCAAGCCGCGCACCAGCACGATGCCGCCGCGCGCCGCGGGAGCCGAGCAGGACTTTGAGGCCGCTTACGGCGCCACCACTCACAACGCCTACGGCATGTGCGCCATGCGCCACATGCACGATTATGGCACCACCAGCGAGCAGCTTGCCTGGATCAAGGTCGCAGCCTCCCATCACGCGCAATATAATCCGCATGCGATGCTGCGCGACGTCGTCACCGTCGAGGACGTGCTCAACTCGCCGATGATTTCCGACCCGCTGCATCGGATGGATTGCTGCGTCGTCACCGACGGCGGCGGCGCGCTGATCGTTACCACGCCGGAGATCGCCAAGAGCCTGAAGAAGCCGTTGGTCCGCATGATCGGCCACGGCGAAGCCATGAAGGGGCCGCGCGGCGGCAAGGATCTCGATCTCACTTATTCCGCAGGCGTCTGGTCCGGACCCGCGGCATTCGCCGAGGCCGGCGTCACGCCGCAGGACATCAAATACGCCTCGATCTACGACAGCTTTACCATCACCGTGCTGATGCAGCTTGAGGACATCGGGTTCTGCAAGAAGGGCGAGGGCGGCAAGTTCGTCGCCGACGGCAATTTGATTTCCGGCGTCGGCAAGCTGCCCTTAAATACCGACGGCGGTGGCCTCTGCAGCAACCATCCGGTCAATCGTGGCGGTATGACAAAAATCATCGAAGCTGTCAGGCAATTGCGCGGTGAGGCGCATCCGAAAGTGCAGGTGCCGAACTGCGATCTCGCGGTCGCGCATGGCACCGGCGGACTGCTCGGCGTCCGCCACGCCGCCTCAACCTGCATTCTGGAGCGCGCGTGATGGCAGAACAGAAGAAATATCCGGCGCCGCAGGGCAACCCGGAAACCGCGCCATTCTGGGAAGCGGCAAGCCAGGGCAAATTCCTGATCAAGCGCTGCACCGCCTGCGGCGAGCCGCATTATTTTCCGCGCTCGATCTGCCCGTTCTGCTTCTCCGACAAGACGGTGTGGGAGGAAAGTTCGGGCGAGGGCGAGATCTACACCTTCAGTCTGATGCGCAAATCCGCCAGCGGACCTTACGCGATCGGCTACGTCACGCTGAAGGAAGGTCCGTCGCTGCAGACCAATTTCGTCGACTGCGATCTGTCGTCACTGAAGATCGGCCAGAAGGTGAAGGTGGTGTTCAAGCCGACCGACGGCGCGCCGCTGCCGTTCTTTACGCCGGTGTGACGTGTCATTCCCGCGAAAGCGGGAATCCAGTAAACGCCGGCGGTCAATGATTACTGGATGCCCGCTTTCGCGGGCATGACGAACAGGAGGGAAACACCGCAATGCCGGTCAACTACGACGAGCTGATGGCGCTGAAAAACCTCGGCCAGAAATACGCCTACACCGACCGCGAGGTGATGCTGTACGCCTATGGCATCGGGATGGGCGCGGACCCGATGGACGAGAGAGAGCTCGCATTCGTCAACGAGGCCGTCGCTACCCCGCGCGACCTCAAAGTCGTTCCGACATTCGCTTCAGTGGCGGCATGGGGCGCCAACCCCGGCGAGATGAATCTCAACCGCGTGATGGTGGTCGATGGCGAGCGCGACATCACCTTCCACAGGCCGCTGCCCGTGGCCGCGCATATTACCGCGGACTCCAGCGTTCTCGGCGCATGGGACAAGGGCAAGGACAAGGGCGCGGTAATAAGGCACAAGACCGTGCTCCGGAACGAGAAAGGCGAGGAGCTGGCGACGCTGGTTGCCTCACGCTTCGCACGCGGCGACGGCGGCTTTGGCGGGCCTTCCGAAGGCCAGCCCGAGCCGCACATTGTTCCGACGCGTGCGCCGGACAAGTCGGTCGATATCTCGACGCGTCCTGATCAGGCGCTGGTCTATCGGCTCTGCGGCGACCGCAATCCTTTGCATAGCGATCCGGAATTCGCCAAGCGGGCCGGCTTTCCGAAACCAATCCTGCACGGCATGTGCACCTACGGCATCACCTGCCGTGGCATTCTGCAGACCTACGCGGATTACGATGCCAGCGCGTTCAAACAGCACGCCGTTCGGTTTTCGTCGCCGGTCTATCCCGGCGAGACTGTCACCATGGAGATGTGGAAGGACGGCAACGTGATTTCGTTTGAAGCCAAGGTGAAGGCGCGCAATGCGACCGTCATCAAGAGCGGCAGGACGGTGCTGGTATGAGCCGTGCCCCGGACGCAGCGCAGCGCGTAGCTCTTGCGTAGCGGTGCGCTGCAGAGCCGGGGCCCCGGTTGCTTGTTTGTGTGGGTCAAAGAGACCGGGGTCCCGGTTCTGCGGAGCGGCATGAAGAATGCCGCACCGCGCCCGGGACACGATGAACGATAAGGAGAAAACACCATGGGACTACTCGACGGCAAGGTGGCGCTGATCACCGGCGCGGGCGGCGGGCTCGGCGAAGCGTATGCAAAGCTGTTCGCGCGCGAGGACGCGGCGGTCGTGGTCAACGATCTCGGCGGACCGCGCGACGGCAGCGGCGGCGATGTCTCGATGGCGCAGAAAGTGGTCGATGCGATCAAGGCCGAGGGCGGCCGTGCGGTGGCGAACGGTGCCGATATCTCGACCATGGCCGGCGGGCAGTCGGTATTCGACGACGCGATAAAACATTTCGGCCGCGCCGATATTCTGGTCAACAACGCCGGCATCCTGCTCGACCAGACCTTTGCCAAGGCGACCGAAGCCGCCTGGGACAAGGTACTGAAGGTGCATCTCAAGGGCACGTTCTGCGTCACCCAACCCGTGTTTAGATGGATGCGCGAAAATGGCGGCGGCGTCATCGTCAACACCTCGTCGACCTCCGGTCTGATCGGAAATTTCGGCCAGACTAATTACGGCGCGGCCAAGGGCGGCATTTTCGGCCTCACCAATGTGCTGGCGATCGAAGGCCGCAAATACAACATCCGGCTGTGGTGCCTGGCGCCGGGCGCGCTGACCCGCATGACGGCGGACCTGCCGCGCTATATCGAGAACCCCAACGCCGCGCTGGGACCTGACGGTATTGCACCGGCGGTGCTATACATGGTCAGCGGATTGTCGGGCGATCAGACCGGCAAGATTTTGGGTGTCTCCGGTCCGCGCGGCGTGCGCGAGATGCGGATGATGGAGATGGACGGCTGGAAGCCGCCGCATAGCGGATGGAAGGCTGAGGATATCGTCGATCATGCCAAGGATATTTTCTTCTCCGAAGACGATATCAAGAAGTCGGCGCGGCGGTTTTAATAGGATCGTCATTGCGAGCGGAGCGAAGCAATCCAGGGCCGCAAGAACAGACTGGATTGCTTCGTCGCTTCGCTCCTCGCAATGACGGAAGTACAAGAGCCCGCCACGAGCGGCATAAGGAGACATCATGAAACTCACCCACAAGGCCGCCGGCACCTTTGCCATTGCTCCAACGCCATTCCACGACGACGGCCGCATTGATGAGAAATCCATCGACCGGCTGACCGATTTCTACGCCGAGGTCGGTTGTGACGGCGTTACCGTGCTCGGTATTTTGGGCGAAGCGCCGAAACTGGAAGGCTCCGAGGCTGAGGAAGTGGCAAAACGCTTCGTCAGGCGCGCGAAAAACATGCAGATCATCGTTGGCGTCTCTGCACCGGGTTTTGCCGCGATGCGCTCGCTGGCCCGCGCCTCGATGGATGCCGGTGCCGCCGGCGTGATGATCGCGCCGCCGCCGAGTCTTCGCACCGACGACCAGATCACCGGCTATTTCAAGCAGGCAATCGAGGCGATCGGCGACGATATTCCGTGGGTGCTGCAGGACTATCCGCTGACGCTTTCTGTGGTGTTTACGCCGGCGGTGATCCGCAAGATCGTCATGGACAGCCCATCCTGCGTGATGCTGAAACATGAGGATTGGCCGGGGCTGGAGAAGATTTCCGCGCTGCGCGCGTTCCAGAAAGACGGCTCGCTGCGGCCGCTGTCGATTCTCACCGGCAACGGCGGGTTGTTCCTCGATTTCGAAATGGAGCGCGGCGCCGACGGCGCCATGACCGGCTACGCGTTCCCGGAACTGCTGATCGATGTGGTCAAGTTGTCGAAAGCGGGCAAGCGCGATGCCGCGCACGACCTGTTCGACGCGCATCTGCCGCTGATCCGCTATGAGCAGCAGCCCGGCGCAGGCCTCGCCGTGCGCAAATACGTGCTGCAAAAACGCGGCGTGATTGCCTCATCTGCGCAGCGCAAGCCTGGATCGAGCATTACGGCTGCGGCGAAGGCCGAGGTGGATTATCTTCTCTCGCGGGTGGCGCGGGTCGACAAGCGCGCGGCGATGCAGCCACAATCAAGCGCTGCGGGCTGATCGCATGGCCGAAGCCGCGACCGCGCGTCCCGCGTCCACCATCCTGCTGCTGCGCGATAGCGCCGGCCCTGATGGCAATGGCGAAATCGAAGTCTTCATGATGGTGCGCCATTATGAAATCGACTTCAATTCCGGCGCGCTGGTGTTTCCCGGCGGCAGCGTCGACGCCGGCGACCATGAGATTTGCGGCAAACTCGAGCTTTATAGCGGCGGCGAGGGGCTTGACCGCACGGCGCGCAGTTTCCGGATCGCGGCGATCCGTGAGACGTTTGAGGAAAGCGGCATCCTGCTGGCAAAGCCGCGCGGATCGACCCCCTTGGTCGATGCGAGGCGGGCGGGGGAGATCGAAGCACTCCATCGCACCGCACTATGCGAAGGCAAAACGACGTTCCTCAAGGTTCTCACAGACAACGGGATGTTGCTGACTTTGGACGAACTGGTGCCTTATGCGCACTGGATCACACCGGAGGGCATGCCGAAACGTTTCGACACCTGGTTCTTCCTTACGGCCGCGCCGCCGGAACAGGTCGGCGCGCATGACGGCAAGGAGTCGACCGACTCGATCTGGATTTCACCGCGCGAGGCGCTGGCGGGCGGCGAGAGCGGCCGGTTCAAGCTGCCGTTTCCGACCACGCGCAACCTGATCAAGCTCGGCAAGCACGGCACCGTGAAATCTGCGCTTGGAGAGGCACGCCAGAGCAAGATCGTCACGGTGATGCCGGTGATGACCAAACTGAACGGCGGCCGTCAATTGCGTATTCCGGCCGACGCCGGCTATGACGGCGAATTGTTCGAGGTCGGATCGATCGGATAGTGGTTGCTTCGACTTGCCGAGCGCCCTTGGTGACCCGTCGGTTTCTCGGCATCCTGACTGGATATCGGCCAGTTCAACGCGCCGGGAACATCTGGGCAAGGCACGCATCATGAGGATGAACTGGCGTTATGCCGCCATCGCGACGAGCGTGTGGCTAGCATTCTCTGCGGCGTCCGGCGCCGGGCACGCCCAGGAGAGCTTCCCCAATCGCTCCGTGCGCATCGTCATACCCTATTCGCCCGGCAGCGTCGCCGACGTGTTCGCGCGCATCGTCGCGCAGAACATGGCTGCGCAATGGAACGGCTCGATTATCGTCGAGTCCAAGTCCGGCGCCAACGGCTCGATCGCCGCCGAGGAAGTCGCGCGCGCAGCGCCTGACGGCTACACATGGCTGCTGGTGACGACGTTCTTTACCGCCAGCCCCGCGCTCGATCCCAGGCTGCGCTGGGACCCGGTGCGCGATTTCGTCCCCGTCGGGCAGATATGCCGCGCGCCGAATTTCTTCATCGTGCCGGTCTCGCTGCCGGTGCGAAGCGTGGCCGAATACGTAGCATTGGCCAAGGCGAAGCCGGGCACGCTGAACTACAGCCATCCCGGCAAGGGTTCGACCGGGCATCTCGGCTTCGAGCTGTTCAAGCGGCTTGCCGGCATCGATGTCACCGCAATAGGCTATCGCGGCTATCCGCAGATGGTGCCGGATATCGCCAGCGGACTTATCACCTCCACCTTCCTGTCGGCCAATCAGGCGCTGGCGCAGGTGCAGACCGGCGCGATCAGGATCATCGGCGCGATCAACGACGGCCGCTCCAAATATTTCCCGGATGTGCCGACCATGGCGGAGCAGGGCTTTGCCGATGCCCAGGTGACGCCATGGTTCGGTGTCGTCGTGCCGGCGGGTACGCCGCAGCCGATCGTCGATCGCATCAGCGAGGCGCTGGAGAAGGCGCTGGCGACACCGGACGTGCAGCAGCGGCTGGACACCGCCGGATGCGAGCCCAAAAGCGCGCCGCTCAAGCAATTTGCCGACATCATCAAAACAGACGTTGCGCTGTGGGCCAAAGTGGTCAAGGAGGCCGGCATTACCGCCGATTAAGATTTGGAACGGTCAGTTATTTCCTCGGAGGCCGAAGTCGTCGTATATTGAGGCCCATACGGAGCCGGTCTCGATCACCAATGCCCTTTGCCGCGATTGCCCAACGGATACGCTCGTTCTCGCTTTCGATCGGTCAACTGACCTTTGGCAGCTTCCTGCTGGTATTGGCGGTGATCATGATGACGAGCATCGCCAGCGTCGTCGCCATCCGCCACATCGACAGCACCTTTGCCGAATTGCAGCGGCTGCAAAGCGTTGGCGATCTCGCCGAGGAGATCGACCGCCGCATGAACGAGTTGCGGCTGGCCGCCCGCGATTACGTGACCGACCCGGAGGCGCATTCCACCGGGGTCTGGGACGCCGCGTCGGCGCTGAACGTTCTCTTGAAGAAGACGCGGCTGGAGCTTGCTCCCGAGCAGCAGGAGATGATCGACGGCGTGGCGGTGCGGCTGTCGACTTATCGCAGCGGGATCGAGCGCGTCACCGCGCTGATCGCGCGCCGCGACGAATTGATCGCGGCGCTGCCGCCGTTGCGCGAGATCTTTGAAAAGAATGTCGCCGAAACCTCGGATAAGGCGACGGCCACGGCGCTGTTCAGCGCGCAAAGCCGGATCACCGCGGCGCTGCTGGCGCACGATCCGGCCAGTGCCGAGCAATCCGCCCAGACCATGCGCACCTTGACCATCGGTGAGCCGCGCCTCCGCAGCGCGGTCGATTCCTATGCCGAGGCGATCATTTCGCTCTCGACCAGGGAACGCCAGATCGCCGATCTCGACCGGGAAGTGCTGGGAACCGAGGGACGCCTGATCGGGCGCGTCACCGAGTTACTGCGCGAACTCAGCGCAAAACAGGGGCGCGTGCTGTCCAATGACTTCGCCCGCACGCTCGCCGACGACAAGTGGCAGAGCATCGTGCTCGGCGGCGCCGGGGTATTGATCGGATTGTTCGCCGCGCTGTTCATGGTGCGCCGGACGGTGCGGCCCCTTAGGTCTATCGCGACGGCGATCCGATCGCTCGCTGTGGGTGAAAAAGACACATCGATTCCCGCCACCGACGTCGAAAACGAGATCGGCGACATTGCGCGCGCCGCCGAAGTGTTCCGCCGCACGCTGGTCGATGCCGACGCCGCGCGCGAAGCCGCAGTGCGTGCCTTGGCCGAGCAGAAGCTGGCCGAGGAAAGCTACCGAAAACTGTTCGAAGCCTCCGTCGATGGAATCTATGTGACGACCCCGGCTGGCCGTCTGCTTAATGCCAATCCAGCTCTGGCGCGGATGATGGGCTACGACAGGCCTGAGGACCTGATCAGCGGCGTCAATGATGTCGCGCAGACGGTCTATGTCGATCCCGAAGTACGTGCCGAATACAAGGCACGCATGCAGCGCGACGGCGTGATCCGCGAGTTCGAATATCAGGTACGCCAGCGTGGTGGCGCACTGCTTTGGCTCTCCGATAGTGCCACGGCTGCCCGTGACGAAACCGGCGAGATCGTCCGTTACGAGGGGACGGTGCGCGACATTACCGACCAGAAGCGCGCCGAAGACGCCATTGCCGAAGGCCGGCGGCTGCTGCAGGAGGTGATCGACACCGTGCCCGCGGTGATCAACGTCAAGGACAAGGATCTGCGCTACATCCTGATGAACCGCTACATGGCCGGCATCTTCGGCATCGAGCCGGCGGACGCGATCGGCCGCACCACCACTGATCTGATGTCGCGCTATGGCGCACAAAAAACCGACGAGAACGACAAGCGTGTGCTGGCCGCCGGCAGCGAACTCGGATTCTACGAAGAGGAATACATCGATTCCTCCGGCAATATGCGGCAATGGCTGGTCAATAAGCTTCCGCTGCTCGACGCCAGCGGCGACATCGGAAACATCGTCACCGTCGCGCTCGACATTGGCGAGCGCAAGCGCGGCGAATTCGAGATGCGCAAGGCCAAGGATTCGGCCGAAGCGGCGCTGCGAAACCTGCGGGAGACCCAGAACTCGCTGATCGAAGCGGAAAAGCTCGCAGCGCTCGGGCGGCTGGTGGCGGGCGTTGCGCATGAGGTCAACAATCCGGTGGGAATCAGCCTGACGGTGGCCTCGTCGCTGGAGCGCAAGACCGCGCTGTTCGCGTCGGAAGTCGGTCGCGGCAATCTCAAGCGGTCGAGCCTGAACGATTTTCTCGAGGCCAGCCGCGACGCGTCGTCGCAACTGGTGGCTAATCTGAACCGCGCGGCCGAGCTGATCCAGTCGTTCAAGCAGGTGGCGGCGGACCGGAATTACTCGGACCAGCGCGCCTTCGACCTCGGCGATCTGACCGAGCAGGTCGTCATGAGCCTGCGGCCGGGCCTGCGAAAGCACAACCTCACGCTCAACGTCGAGTGCCAGCCCAATCTCGCCATGAACAGTTATCCCGGGCCCTATGGTCAGGTGCTGACCAACCTGTTTCTCAATTCGGTCGCGCACGCGTTTCCTAACGGCAAGTCCGGCACCGTCGATATCAAGGTGCGGGAATCCGGCAAGGACAATGTCGAGATCCTGTTCTCGGATAATGGAATCGGCATGAGTCTCGACGTCAGGCGCCGGGCGTTCGACCCGTTCTTCACCACCCGGCGCGATCAGGGCGGTACCGGGCTAGGCCTGCATATCGTCTACAGCATCGTCACCAATCGTCTGGGCGGACGGCTCGATCTGGATTCCGAGCCGGGCGGCGGCACGCGGATTCAGATCATCCTGCCACGGGTGGCGCCGATCGAGCAGGCGGCGGAATAGCTGAAAAGGCGCCGGCGCTTCTAAAGCCGAATCAGCCTTTAGTGCTAAGGCAGGCGAGCCGCAGCGCGAGGGCTTCCGCTTGACAGTGCAACTCTTCAACAAGACCTCAGCCGGCCTTCGCGTCCGGTTACTGGCTATTATCTTGATTCTAATTGTGCCACTCGCGGTTTTGCAAGTACTTGAGATTTATCAGGTACGGACGACGCGGACGCGAACCACTCAGGAGCGCGCTTACGAACTCGCCAAAGCGGGGGCGGCGCGTTTTCAAGATACCATCGATGATGTTCATACGGTGCTCGATCTGCTTTCCCGCGTTCCCGAAGTCACGAATGGACCGTCCGAAACGTGCGCGGGATTCCTGAAAGATGTCGCGGCCTCTCACCAATGGGCCCGCTCGCTCTCGCTGGTTGGGGGAAATCAGAAGGTGGTTTGTTCAACCAACGCCGATGCTCTCGCATTCGATCTGACCGTCCGTCCGTGGTTTCAGAGAGCGAGAGAGATCGGTGAGTTCAGCATCAGCGATTTTCTGGTCAATCAGGTAAGCGGCGTACCCACGACGTTTGCGACCCTGTTTTATCGAAATAGCCAGACCCAGGAACAACAAGCGCTGACGGCCAGCATCGATCTCGGATGGTTTGATCGTCTCGCCGCCACGTTTGGCGAGAAACAAGACGCGCTCGTATTGTTGGTTGATAGTCGAGGGGTGATCCTTTCCCGTTATCCTGTCGCGATAATTCCGGGCAATGCGCGCGTTTCCACGGCATTCCTGAACGATATTTCCGCGACAAAGAACGGCCTGTTTGCAGGCGTGGATCCCGACGGCAAGGAACGTTTGTTCGGGTCAGTTGCTCTTCCGGAAGCCCACGCGCACGTCGTCGTTGGATTCGATCGCACCGCGATACTTGGATTGATCGACAAATTTATTATCATCGCCGCGGTGGTCTTCGGCGGCGTCGTGCTGTTCGGGGGATTCATCGTTTGGGTTATCGGTGAAAAGATATTCGTGCGCCCGATGGAGGAATTGAGCGGCTTATTCCACATCGCCTTGAGCAATATGCCGAACGGTCTCTGCATGTTCGATAAAGATCAAAAGCTCATGATTTCGAACAGCCGCTATCGTGAAATGTATGGATTGACGCCCGAGCAAGTCAGGCCGGGAACTTCTCTAAGACGGATTCTCGAGTACCACCTTGCCAACGGCGAAAGCAGCGAACTCGACCTCGACGGATATATCGCGGTCATCGTCGCGCAAAGGATGCAGATGCATGTGCTGGCCGACGGACGGACGATCGCTATGCGCCGAAGTCCGATGCCGGATGGCGGCTGGGTCGCCACTCACGAGGACATCACGGACCAGAAACGTATCGAAACGGCGCTTCGGCATGAAAAAGATCGCGCCGAAGCGGCGGCCCGTGCAACGGCTGAGTTTCTGAGCAACATGAGTCACGAGTTGCGCACGCCGTTGACCGCCATCATCGGGGTATCCGATATGCTGCTGAACGGCCCGCAGTCGCCGAATCAGCTGCGGCATTTCATGGAGATGCAGCGAAACGCCGGGCGCGGGCTGCTCAGCGTGATCAACGACATTCTGGATTTTTCGAGGATCGAGGCCGGTCAGCTTGAACTTGAGACGGCGCCATTTTCGCTCAAAGAGATCGCGCAAGACTGCGTCAAGCTGGTTTCGGATCAGGCGCAACGCAAAGGCCTCAAACCGATGGTAGCCATCGGGAGCGACGTTCGCGATCGAGTTATCGGCGATTCCGCCCGACTACGTCAGGTTCTTTTGAACCTCGTATCCAACGGTGTGAAGTTTACCCATTCGGGGTACGTCGCGCTAACGATTGAAAGGATTCCAGGAGCCGCGCACGCGCTGCGCTTCGCCGTGGCCGACACCGGGATCGGCATCAGGCCGGAAAACCTGGCCGTCTTGTTTCAGCGGTTCGCGCAAGCCGATAGTTCGACGACGCGGCGGTTTGGCGGCTCGGGTCTGGGGCTTGCGATCTCCAGGCAGTTGGTCGCATTGATGGGCGGTGACATCGAGGTATCCAGCGAATTTGGCCAGGGCTCGACGTTCTCCTTCACGATCGAGCTGCCGCCCGGCGAGGAAGCTCAACCGGAATTGAGAACGCCGCTTCCTCAACGTGTCGCCTCCTATCGTCTTCTTCTTGCCGAAGACAATGAACTCAACCGTCAGATCATCAAGGCCATGCTTGAACAGGCCGGGCATGAAGTCGTGGTCGTCAATGACGGCGCGGAAGCCGTTCGAGTAGCCATCCGCAGCGAATTCGATGCGATCCTGATGGACGTGCACATGCCTGAAATGGACGGCTATGCGGCCACGCGTGCGATCAGGAGCGCAACACGGCACACGCCATTGCTGCCGATCATCGCCCTGACTGCCAATGCGCTGTCCGATGAAGCCGAGCGGTGTCTGCAAGCGGGCATGAACGTTCATGTGCCCAAGCCGGTGAATTGGCCGGCGTTCTTTGCCGAAATCGATCGTCTCGTTGTTGAATGCCGGAAAAAGAAAGGTAGCGAAGCGGACCGAATAGCCGATCGGCAAATCGAGCCGAACGCTTTGCAGGGCAATCGTATTCTCAACGAGGCAACACTTGCCGTGCTTCGTACGTCTATCGGCGATGAGAATACCGCAAATTTGCTCAAGCTTTTTGCCGTGGAGGCAAGACAGCGCTTTCTCTCGGAGCCGATGTCTGCCGAGGCGCGCAAACATGTGGCCGAGGAGGCGCATACATTTGGCGGCTCCGCCGGTATGCTCGGCTTTGAGGCGCTCGCGAATGCCTGCGGAGCATTGCATGAAGCCGCGGGCCAAGACGGTCCGCTCGATGAATTCCTTGAATGGGGACGCCGAGCGCGCGATGCAGCGCTAATGAAAATCGAAGAATTGATGGTGGGCGGCGAATTTACCGTTCCAGCGCGGACGACGGCCTGAGCCGTCAAACGCTTGCAAGCCAGCCCTGTGCCGATGCGTAGCGTACGATTTCGGCGCGGCCTTTGATGCTCAGCTTATCGGCCGCTCGCGTCTTGTAGGTTTCTATCGAGCTTAGACTGAGATCGAGCTGGCCCGCGATTTCTTTCGCGGTAAGACCTGTGGCGACCAGTTTCAGAACCTCGGTCTCGCGCTGGGTGAGGGAAGACGGAAGTTTGCTCGCCGTCCTGGACGGCGACGGCTGTCCTGCTTGCGGAAACAAGTATGCCGCCATCGCCGGATCGACATAGAGCCCGCCCACCAGGACACCGCGAAGCGCATTGACGAGGCACTGGGCGGCCGATTTCTTCAACACATACCCTCGCGCGCCGGCATCCAGCGCCTGGTTGAGATGGGCGCGGTCTTCATATTGGGTGAGGACGATTACGCGGACGGACGGACAATCGGCCGCCAGCTGGCGCGCGAGCAAAATACCGTTCATGTCGGGCAGGGAAATATCGACAATCGCCACATCGGGCATCGATGTTCTGGTGATGTGCAGCGCCTCGGGGCCCGATGCTGCCTCGCCGACGATTTCCAGGTCCGCCTCGGCCCGGATCAACATGCTCAGACCGGCGAGTACGATGGGATGGTCGTCGGCAATGACAACGCGAATGATTTTCATGAAAATTCACTTGAGAGAAGAAATGTGGTTGGGTCAAATCTACCATTGCAGACATCTACAATCGAGATTTTAAATCTAACTGTCGAGAAGCTGGATAAGATTCGATTAAGATTTTTCGCGCGCGACGGCGGGACTTTGGCCCGCCGTCGTTGTGTTTATCAAACTGTTATCGGAAGAGTTGCAGCACGGACTGACCGGCCTGCGATGCCAGCGTCAAAGCCGTTGTCGACAGTGACTGACGGGTTTGCAGAGCAAGCAGGTTGGCGCCTTCTTCGTTGGTATCGGCCGCCGTCAAGCTATCGGAGGCGGAGTTCAGCGCGCTGATCAGTGACTTGGTGAAGTCTTGCCGCGTTGTCACGATGTCGGCATTGGTGGCAAACACGCTGGCCTGCGACCGCAGCGTAGTGAGGCTGTTGGTGAGATTGGTCAACGCGTCGTTGACGTCTTTGTCGGTCTGAAATGTGCCGGCGGAGGCGGCGATGCCGAGACCCGCCGAGGTGTCGGTCACACCGGCTACGTTCAACGCGCTGGTCGACTTCTCGTTGAAGCTGATTCGAAGGCTGCCGCCATTCAGCAGATTGGTGCCATTGAAATTCGCGTCCGTGGCGAGCTGATCGATCTGGGAGCGGATCGAATCGAACTGGCTCGCGAAGGCCGAGCGCGTGGTATTCAGCGTGCCTGCGGCGGTGACGCCGGCGGTCAAACCGAACTGCGCAAGTTCCGCTGCGGACGCGGTGCCGCCAACCGTGATCGCGTTGGTGGTGTTTGCTTCGAGCTGCAGTTTGCCGTCCGCCGTAAGCGATGCTCTCACCTTGAGGCCGACGGTGTTGTTGACGCCATCGAGAACCTGCTGAACCGTCAGCGCACCTGCCGACGCGATGGTCGCGGTGGTGGTGCCGTCCGACACCGTGAAGGTTTTGGCAGCAACGACAGCGAATGAACTTGCCCCGGTCAGACTGGCGACACTGCCCGTCGCCTTTGCCGTCGTTCCGGTGCTCGACAGCGCGTTGCGCGCAACCGACTGAGCGCTGGTAACGAGGCTGGTGAGTGAGGAAATGCTGTCGTTGGTGGACTTCAGAATTTTGCTCGCAGCGGTAATAGCGTCGAAGACGTTGCTCAGATCGGCTGCACGATTGCTAAGTGCGGATGCAGCGAAGAATGCGGTCGGATTGTCGTTCGCGGAATTGACCTTCTTGCCGGTGGCAAGGCGGTTCTGCGTTGTCGAAAGCAGCGCGTTGGTTTGCTGAAGAGAGTAGAGATTTGATCGAACGGAATCGGAAAGAAGAATGGCAGACATAGTAATCACCCCTGTTTTACTTGGTATCCCCAATACTGCTCGTGTTGAGCGAGGGATGATTTGCATTCAAAAAAGAACAAGATCGGAATCAACATCGTTAATCGCCGTTCCGGGGGCTTCGATGTACTTGAGATTTGCTTTGATCGATAATGGTGCGATAGCGTGTCGCGAAATACACGACAGGCTCAGCTTGGTTTCATGACGTAGAAGTCGATAATAACCTTGCCTGAAGATCTGCGATGAAGCGCGCCGCGCTATTCGCTGTCGGCGAGCTTGCGCAGCGTAGCCCCGAAAATCTGGCTGGCTTTCCCGACCAGCGCCGTCCCGTTCATGACCGCCGACGTGTCGGTGAACGTGCCGGAGACGCCGATGCCGACTGGAGTGGGGCCGCCGAACAGCGGATTGGCATCGGGACTGCTGGTATGACGCTGGACCAGAACCTCGCCCTTGAAGCTGTCGCCCTTCACGGAGTAGCTGCCGGTGTAGAACAGATAGGCGTCGCCGCCGAGGATCTGGCCATCCCGGAAAAGAATCACACCGCTGCCCTTGCCCGAACGCCCGTCGAGCAAGTTGACGTGGATAGAATACAGCCCGTTCTTCATCGTATTCCCGACGCGACCGTCCCGGGTCGCGGAGCGCCATCACCATTCTGCCGATCCGGTGGCATGGCGTCAACGCGACAGGTTGCCGGTTAGTGTCGTCCCGCGCGGAGGGGGTTCGAAATTCCGTCCCACGATATGACGGCGATATGACAGCGCCTTCGTTTCCCGGGCGCGATGCGGCGCGAAGCCCTTGCGAAGCGCTGCTTCGCAGAACCGGGACCCCGGTTTCTTCGAGTCGCAAGCACCGGGGCCCCGGCTCTGCAGCGCACCGCTTCGCGAAGTGCTACGCCATAGCGCGTCGAAGACGCGCGTAAACGCGCTTATGGCGCTGCGTCCGGGGAACGCGTGCCTCACGCATATTTCTTGTCGCGCTCCAGCAGTTCGACCGAGATACCCTGCGGACCGCGGATGAAGCAGATGCGCACGCCCGGCCGGATCGTCGTGGGCTCTTTGGTGAACTCGACGCCCTTGCCCTTGATTTCGGCGGCGACCGCGTCGATGTCCTTCACGGTCAGCCCGAAATGATCCAGCCCCTGATAGGGCGTCACGGGCGGCGCGTTGACGCCGTCGCCCGCCGCCACCGGGGCGATGAAGATATTGGCGCCGCCTAGCCTGACGTCGATCCGCCCGGGACCACGCACGATCTCGCCGCCGAGAATGTCTTGAAGCCATGCCGCCATCGCTTCGGGGTCGGGGCTGCGCAGGTGGACATGATCCCAGGTGACGATCGGCATATTGCTCTCCCTTTTTTCGCGCGGCGGTTTGTCGGCATGAGGCCGCTCGCCGTCAATTTGGCAGCCGTATTGTCCAATATTGTCGTGTTCGAATGCAACCATTTCGCGTCTATTGGATTGATCGAACACGGCGAAACCGCGCAATCGGCAGTCGTGTCCAGGAGCCGTGCGGTTTAATGCCCGCGCGGCTTTTTGTTGTGCGGTGAAAGCAGATCGTGTCGTTTCCTGTTGAGGGCATGGCAATGAACGCTGGGCTGTCTCGCTTCGAACCTGCTTGGCTCACTGACATCGGCGCTGGTTTTTCCGACCGGCTGGCGAAACCCGCCAAAAACCTTGCGATCTGGCTGCCGGCCGTCCTGATAGTCGGATTGGGCGCGTGGATGCTGTTTTCCGGCGACTCCGGCAAAACAACCGAGCATCGGACGGTCGGCAGGACCGCTCTGCTCACCGCCGCGCCGGCGCAACCAATGCAGTCGTTTGAAAAGAGTCCCGTGCGGGATGTGACCCAATTCAACCCGGTGGCCCAGCCTTCGGATGCGGCGTCATCTGATGCGGTGCCTCTCGACAGACTGAAGATTTCTTCTCAGATCATACGAAGAGGCGGCCTCGGATCGAAAGCCCTGATTACGTTCACGCTTCGCAACGACAACGACTTCGCGGTCAAGGATATCGGGCTGCTCTGTTCTTTCAGCCGCATGGACGGTAGCCCCGTGACCGAGCGCCGTCAGACCATCCATGACACCGTGAAGATGAAAAGCCGCAAGACCTTCGCCCGCGTGCATGTCGGCTTCATCAATATCACGGCCAATCAGGCGAAATGCTCGCTGCTGTCGGCCGGCCGGGTGTAGGCGTGATGACGAAGCTCTCCTTTACCTCTCCCCGCTTGCGGGGAGAGGTCGGATCGCATCGCCAGATGCGATCCGGGTGAGGGGGACTCTCCGCGAGTCCGAGCGTGTTGAGGGTCCCCCTCACCCGAAGCCTTCGCTGCGCTCCGGCTTCGACCTCTCCCCGCAAGCGCGGAGAGGTGACTGAAGAACTCATCTCGGTGGTTCCCGAATTAACCTTCTGCGCTCATATCAAGCTTAACGCGTAACTGTTGTTGCCAGCGCAAACCCTGACCATTATCCCTGTGGCTTGGACCAATCGCGTCGAACGTCGCGGTTTCGTTTGGTCGGAGCGTCGCAAGCTCGACCAAGCCACTCCGTTGCATGACGACGGTAGCGCCGAAAAAAGAGCAGTAAATGCAGAGATCTGTAGTCCTCGTAACCACCAGCCATCGAAAAGACATCGATCGCTTTGCGTTGCTCTGTGACAGCATGGATCGCTTTGTCACCGGATACGAAGCCCACTACGTGATCGTCAATGACGACGACATGCCGGCTTTTGCCCGATTCAATAAAGGTAATCGCGTTGTGCTGCCGTGCTCGCAGTTGCTGCCGCGCTGGCTCAAGCTGTTGCCGCGTTTTCTCACACGCAACGGCCGCCGGGTCTGGTTCTCATTCCGCTCCGGGCCTATTCACGGCTGGCACATTCAGCAGCTCGTCAAGATCAGGGCCGCGCTGCAATTTCCGTCGCAGCGGTTCTGCTTTGTGGATTCAGACAACGTCTTCTTTCGTCCATTCGACATGGCCGAGTATGCCGGCGGCGACCGGACGCCGCTTTATGTCATCTCCGGGGCGATACCAGCCGGCGCGTCGCGGCAGGCAATCTGGACCCGAAGCTGCGACGGACTTCTCGGCCGCGAAGCCGCGATGTTTCCCGCCGACGACTACATCGGCAACCTGATCGTCTGGGACAAGCTCGCGCTTCAGGACATGGCCCGCACCATCGAGCACAAGACCAAAACGTCCTGGCCGGAGGCGCTGTGCAGGGTGCGCTCCTTTTCCGAATATATTCTGTATGGAAATTTCGTGCGGCAATCGCCCCGGTACCTCAGCGCCCATGACGTTACGACCGAGAGTCCGGCCGATGCCTATTGGGAAGACGAGCCGTTGGATCTGGGGACTCTCAAGTCCATGGTTGGCAACGCGCGGCCGTCCAAAGTTGCCCTCTGCATCCAGTCGATCTCGTTTACCCCGGTCCCGCTGATCCGCAACGCCGCCGGCCTGTAGCCGGCTCGGGAGGCCGCTTGTCGGCTCTGCTGGCGCGCTCGGAGAGATTCGAACTCCCGACCCTCGGATTCGAAGTTGACGGAAGCACACCAGGACGCGCGCCTGATATTGCAAGCGGGCGCGTGCGCGCGCACCTTAGCCTCGTAGGGCGCAATAGCGCAGCGTATTGCGCCGACCGCATCGCATGAACTGGCGGAATACGCTTCGCTATTCCGCCGTACGCGCTGCATTGCGGGCACTCATGATCGCACCGCCATGCCGGGCAGAACAGCGATCAGCATTTCGATCAGAAAGTAATGCCATGGCCGGGTCTCGGTGTCGTCATCGGACTGCACGCCTTCCGGCCATTCCTCGGGCCGGATGCTGATGGCGTATTGCAGCAACCCCACCACCCCCGCCATCGTGGTCGGAGCGATGCTTGCCAGGGCGTAAGCGGCGTCGGTTTCGGCATCGGAGGTGCGGTGAACCTCGCGCACGCTATCGATCCATCGCGGATCGTCCGTTTCGACAATCGTTTGTTCCCAAACCGTGATCCAGGAACGGGTCTTTTCGCTCGGCAATTCCTCGTCGAGCGCAGAACCCCGGCTGACGGCGTTTTCGAAAGCAAGGCGGGCGGCCTTGTGGAGCTCGATTGCCGCGAATATCGGATCGGCCCGGAGCGCATTGGCAGCGTTGGCCGGGATGGCGACAGCAGAGGACGCGGCCAGCGCGGCAGCAGTTGAAAGGAAGCCGCGGCGGGTGGTATTGGTTGAATTGGTCATCGATTTTCTCGCTTTGCCAAAGGTTGAGGGGTTCGATGGTCGGAGCCGGGCGGATGTTGACGCATCCGCCCGGCTCTAGTGGCACGTCGCGCGGAAGATGGCCCATGCACGGCTTATTCCCGCGGCTCTGGACATAGCTTCGCCGTTCACCGGAACGGTGCTTTTCGTCACTCAAATGAGCCTAATCTATGATAAAAATTCTATTAACACGATCTTTACCCATGTTCAATAGAATTTTTATCAAAGGTGAAAAATGATTTCAGTGAGACAAATGAAGGCTGCGCGTGCTTTGCTTGCGTGGTCTCAAGCCGATTTGGCTGCCGCCTCCGGTATTTCCGACCCGACAATCGGAAGACTGGAGGCCGAGGATGGGCCGGTAGGGGGGCGTGCTGAAACGGGGGCTGCTCTGGTGGCCGCCTTGGAGAAGGCTGGTGTAGAGTTTATTCCAGAGAATGGCGGCGGCGCAGGCGTCAGAATGAAGAGGCGCAAACGATGATTTAGCGACATAGCCCGCGTGAGCGCAGCGACTTGCGGGATTGTGATAACCCGAATGTGTGCGAGCCTGATCGAAGTCGACCCCCGCATATCGCTGCACTCATGCGGGCTACGCTTGCTACTGAAGCGTATAAAGGGCTGTGGCTGCTGTAAGGGGCCTTTTCGAGCGCCTAGAAGAAGGTCAGCGGCGTAAGCGCCTGACTTTGGCGCAACGAACGGCACTTGGATGACATGGTGCCATGCCCGTGCTATGCATTTCCGGTCATGAACACGCTGCTGAATCGCATCGTTATCGATCCCAAGGTTTGCGGCGGCAAGCCTTGCGTTAGAGGCACGCGGATTTGGGTGTCACTCATTCTTGATTTATTGGCAGATGGAATGACAGAAGCGGAGCTTTTAGCTGAGTATCCTCAGCTCGCGCATGAAGACGTGCTCGCCGCAATCGCCTATGGGGCGGAAGCCACACGCGAGCGCATCATACCGGTTCCGACCGACCGGGTCGCGTGAAGTTCAAGCTTGACGAGAACATCGGACGCCGTGGCTTGGAGCTCCTGAAGGCATGCGGCCATGATGTGATGACCGTGTGGGACCAGGGTCTTCACGGTGTCGCCGACGAGGAACTGTTCGAGGTATGCTCGGCTGAGAGGCGAGCGCTCATCACACTCGATCGCGATTTCGGCCAGGTTACCCGTTTTCCCCCTGAGAGGAGTGCTGGAATAGTCGTGTTGGACGTCGGGTCGAGAACAACCCTTCGAGGAATCATCGACCGACTGCAAGATTTCCTGGCCGTCCTTGAGAACCAGTCGGTCGCGGGTGCGCTGTGGATCGTTGAACCAGGACGCGTACGTGTCCACTTACGCGATGATGAGCGATGAGCCGCCGAACGCACGAAGAATCGCCCAGATCTGGCGGCGCCGGATTTTGCTGGCGCGCTCGGAGAGATTCGAACTCCCGACCCTCGGATTCGAAGTCCGATGCTCTATCCAGCTGAGCTACGAGCGCGTGCGCGCGCACCTTAGCCCGGAAGGCCGCGAAAGCCAGCCCCGCAACGGCTGCGCGGCGGCATTTTTCCCGGCCTTTTCAACGGGCTGAGGCTCTTTCATCGAATTCGTGCCCAGCCGTCCAGCGGCATCTGCTGAGCCGCAGGAACCAGCCGCCCTCAGACCTGTTGACGTGGGTAATCATCAAAAGTTTTTGGAGGAAACAATGAAGAAGCTAGCAATAGCGATGCTGCTGTTCGCATCACCCGCATTTGCCCAGAACACCAATGTTGCCCCTGACCTTCGCGACTGTCCTCCGACCGGGCAAACAGCAAAAGGCGAGTTGGTCTATTCGCTCGACTGCAAGGCGCTGAAGGCGGAAAACAAGGAAGTGAATTACAAGCCGGATATGCCCGCGACCAACCTGCCGGAGACGGTGATTCCGAAATCGGGCGCGACCCAGACCCCGGAGACGACGCCCACAAAAGCCAAGTAGGCGAAGCGGCCCCGTAGTTGTTGGTGCCCTGAAAGCCAGCCTGGGGCCGCCGCTTGGCGGCATTTTTCCTGATTTTTCAATGGCCTGCTGATTTCTCCGCCGCAGTTCTGCGCATCTTGAATGCTTAACGAAATTCAAACACAGTATCGCCAGAGTCTTGCCGTTGGGTGGCTTTCGGCCTGCCAGCATCCCGACAGGTCAAATCCGGTTGCCTATCCGATTCATGCGCATCACGCCTCTCACCTTGCTGTCGCTCTTGCTGCTGGCCGCGACGCCGGCGCGCGCCGATTTGCACATCACGCGCGACCACGGCGGCTATGTCACCGAATACAAGGCGAAGTACGAGCGCATCCGCGATCGCAAGGAGCGCGTCATCATCGACGGCATCTGCAATTCCGCCTGCACCATGGTGTTCGGCATCGTGCCGCTGAACAAGGTATGCGTGACGCCGCGCGCCAGCGTCGGTTTCCACCAGGCCTATTACGACAAGGCGTTCACCTTCGGCATCAAGGTCACGAGCTATGAGGGAACGACCGACCTGATGTCCTATTATCCCGACACGGTGAAGGACTGGATCAAGCGCAATGGCGGGCTGACCACCACCATGAAGAAGATCAAGAATGGCGAAGATCTGTGGAAGATCGTCGATCCCTGTCCGGAAGAGTTTTAGGCAGAAACCGCACTCAGTCCCTTGCCCCGGACGCAGCGTAGCGCGCCGTTCTTCACGGCGTGGTGCGCTGCAGAGCCGGGGCCGTAGCGAGCGCCTGTGTTTTGGTACGGTCCCGGTTCTGCGGAGCAGCGTGGAGGACGCTGCACCGCGCCCGGGACACGACAAACATGATGCTTCCCGCTTGGGGCGATCTGCGCTGGGTTTGGACTACGTGCCTGTAAAAACTGGCGAAAAAATTTTTCGCATTTCCTTATCCCCGTCCCCCAAAGCTCGATTATTATTGCTGCTGTCCTGTCCAGTGAGGGGCGCTTCTCGAGGGCACTCTGAAGTGGGACAGAGCGAAAGCTGGCCGGAGGGGTAACCCGAAGGCTGATGCGGCGCCTGCGGCTGTGGTTTGCACCCACGGACCCGGGAGGCCCTGGGTAATCGTCCGGGCCCACTATGGGGCTCTGCCTTCAATGGCTGGACGCGGGCCGGACGATAGGTGGGAGTAATCCTGCCTTGGCGTGAGCGGAATGCTCGGGCCGGTCCCGGAAGTACGGTCCCAGGGACAGAAATCGCCGCGGATGGAGCGTCGAGAGGCGTTGCCGTGTGCCTCTGTTTTCCGGCGATCCGGGAAACAAGCCGCGGCCGTTGACCTAAGGTGCGCCTTTCGGCGCTCCGTCTCCCCTCATCGTCGAGGGGAGAGAACTAAAAGCCCACCTCGCGCGGCAGCGCGGGAACGAAGACGCGTGGCTGTTTGAAATTGGAGTTCGGAAATACGCCCTCTCGTGTCCCGGGCGCGATGCAGCGTTCTTCACGCTGCTTCGCAGAACCGGGACCCCGGTTTCTTCAAGTCGCAAGCAAGCTGGACCCCGGCTCTGCAGCGCACCGCTTCGCAAGGGCTACGCGCTGCGCTGCGTCCGGGGAACGCAGCAACACACACAGCGGTGTTTACTGGATACCCGCATTCGCGGGTATGACAAATGAGAACGGAGAAATGTCCTCACGCCAAATCGATTGAGCCCGACATCACTGGCACGCAGCGGCCGCCGATGTAGGTTGCGGTGACGCTGCCGCCGCGCTTGTCGGCCTCCGCATGGAGCAGGCTTGGGCGGCCCATCTCGACCCCCTGCGCGATCGTCTTCGAAAGCTGCAAGTCCGGCTCCGGCCGCAGTTTTGCGAGCAGTCCGATCAGCGCGACATTGGCGCTGCCGGTCGCAGGGTCCTCGGGGATGCCGTGATGCGGCGCGAACATGCGCGCGCGGATGTCGATGTCGGGCTCATCGACCTGCGTATAGATCAGAATGCTGGTCGCCGGCTGTTTCGATACTTCGCGGATGAAGACATCGGCGCGTGCGCTCGCTTTTGCCAGTGCGTCGCGGCTCTTGAGTTCGGCGAGAATAAAGGCCGCGCCGCAGGAGGCGATACAGGGACGATGATGTCTCGTCTCGATGTCATCAACCGAAACACCACAGGCCGACGCCACCAGCTCGACCGGAATTTCCGCAGTAACAGCGAGCGGCTGCGGCGAGGCGAGACGTGCGCCCACGATCGTCGCACCATCCTTCAATAACGCAATCGGAACCAGCCCGGCTTTTTCCTCGAAGATAACCTGCTCGCCGGCGATGGTGCGGCCGTAGCTTGTGCCCGCGCGCGCGAGCACAAACGCCGTGCCGACATTGGGGTGTCCGGCAAATGGCATTTCGTAGCGCGGCGTGAAGATCCGCACCTCGGCGGTATGCGCGGGATCCTTCGGCGGCAACACAAAGGTTGTCTCCGCGAGGTTGAATTCCGCGGCGATCGCCTGCATCTGCTGCGTCGACAGCCCCTCCGCATTCAACACCACCGCGAGCGGGTTGCCGCTGAACCGAGCGGACGTGAACACATCGACGGTCTCGAATTGCAAGCGCATCAAACCATTCCTGTCATGTGATTTCCGGCGAGTGGGCCGACGCAATTCATCATTGCCGCACAGCATAGGATCGTGCACTCAGGGCCGCAAATGAATCGTGACCTTGAAAATCTTGCCGCGCGCGCGGCGCCGGCGACTTTCGTCGTGCTGTGGAGCACCGGCTTTATCGCCACCAAATATGTGCTGCACAATGCCGAGCCGCTGACCTATCTTGCGATCCGGATGGCGCTGGTGGTGGCGCTGATGGCGGTGATCGCCGCGATCGCTCGCCCGCAATGGCCGGATCGCCTCGGCATCGCGCATAGCATCGTCGCCGGCATTCTGGTGCATGGCTTTTATCTCGGCGGCACCGCGGTTGCGATATCGCTTTCGATCCCCGCCGGATTGTCCGCGCTGATTCCCGGACTGCAACCGCTGCTGACCTCTACACTGGCGAACCGCTGGCTCGGCGAACGCGTGACGCCGCTGCAGTGGGCGGGTCTCCTGCTCGGGCTCGGAGGCGTGGTGCTGATCCTGCACAATCGGCAAATGAGCGGGGAAGCCGGGTGGGGCTGGTTCGCATCCGGCGTCTCGCTGGTCAGTATTACGCTGGGGACGCTGTATCAAAGGCGCTACTGCAGCCGGATCGACTGGCGCGCCGGAAACCTGGTGCAATACATCGCGGTGACGATTTTCTTCGGCATCGGCGCGTGGCTGTTCGAGAGCAATGTGGTGCACTGGACCGCCGAGTTCGTGCTGTCGGTGCTGTGGCTTGCGATAGTGCTATCGATCGGCTCGATCGGGTTGCTGTACTGGCTGATCCGGCGTTCGGCGGCTACCTCGGTGGCGAGCCTGTTTTATCTCGTGCCCGCGGTGACGGCCGTCATGGCCTACGCGTTGTTCGGCGAACAGCTCGATACAATAGCGATTATCGGCATGGTCGCCTGCGCCGCGGCGGTATTTCTGGTCAACAAAAGCGCGCGAGTTTGAGGAACTTTACACCTGCGGAACCGGTTTTCCCCTCTGGATGTTTTCGATCGCATCAAAAGAACCACAGGAGCCGATTATGGTGACACTTAATCCCGACGACGGCACCACCGCACTGATCAACACGTTCAAGGTCAAACCGGGCCGGGCAGACGACCTTCTCAAGCTGCTGACCAAGGCGACCGAGCAGACGGTCAAGCACGTGCCGGGCTTCGTCTCCGCCAACCTCCACGTCAGCCTCGATGGCAAGCAGGTGGTGAATTATGCGCAGTGGCGCTCGAAAGGCGAATTCGAGGCGGCGATGAAGAACCCGCAATTCCAGGCGCATATGAAGGACGTGAAAGAGCTGGTCGAATCCTTCGATCCGGTATTGTACGAGCTTCGCTACAGCGAGACAAAGGCCTGATCTGGTGGCGCCGTCAAACCCGGCAGACAAACAAAAAACCTCCGGGCGATTCGCCCGGAAGTTTTTTTCGCACGACCTAGAGGGATCAGCGCTTCGATTTCTTTGCCTTCTTTTTCTTTTTCGGCATCATCTTTTTCGCGGCTTTCTTGACGGCCTTCTTGGCCGACTTTTTCGCCGAGGATTTCTTGCCCGCCTTCTTGGCCTTCTTCGCCTTCTTTTTCGGCGTCACTTTCTTCACGACTTTTTTCGCGGCCTTTTTGACCTTCTTGGCCACGCTCTTTGCGGCTTCCGTGGTCGCGCTGGCGGCGCTGCTTACCGCATCCGTCACGGTCTCTAAAATCGGCTTGTCGTCCATATCGTCCCCCAGGGTTGTCGAAGCCGCAACGATAGCCGATTCTCGGATTGTGGAAAGAGATGCTGGTGTTACCCCGCGCGAACCTTGGCGTAGGCCGCCAGCGCCCGCTCGCGCCCGGCCTTGTGGCCGATGATCGGCTCCGGGTAGGTGCTGCCGAGCGTGACGCCTGCGCCCGCAAGCTCGACCGGCGTCGCTGTCCAGGGCTGGTGGATCAGCCTGGCCGGTAACTCCGCGAACTCCGGCACCCAGCGCCGGACATAGGCGCCATCGGGGTCGAATTTCTCCCCCTGCAGGATCGGGTTGAATACCCGGAAATAGGGCGCGGCGTCAGCCCCGGAGCCCGCGACCCACTGCCAGTTGGCGGGATTGCTGCCGGGATCGGCATCGACCAGCATGTCCCAGAACCACTTCTCGCCCTCGCGCCAGTCGATCAGGAGGTGCTTCACCAGGAATGACGCCACCACCATCCGGACCCGATTGTGCATCACACCGGTATGCCAGAGCTCGCGCATGCCGGCATCGATAATGGGATAGCCGGTCCGGCCGCGCTGCCAGGCCCGCAACGCCTTGTCGTCGGGTTTCCAGGGAAAGGCATCGAAGGAGGGTTGCAGGTTGCGCTCGGCCAGATCCGGCACGTCGAACAGCAGGTGCCGGCAGAATTCGCGCCAGCCCAACTCGCTGAGGAATTTCTCGATATCGCCCGCACGTTCAGGATGTTCGGCGGCGGCAAACCGCGCCGCATGCCAGACCTGCCGCGGGCTGATCTCGCCGAAACGCAGATGCGGCGAAAGCCTTGAGGTCCCCTCGCGATCCGGCCGGTCCCGATTGGTCGAATAGCCGAAAACGCCGCTTTTGAGAAATTGTTTTAGCTGCGCCTGCGCGGAGGCCTCTCCCGGTGTCCACGTCTGGCGCAATCCGGCGGCCCAATCCGGATGCGCAGGTTCGAGATGCCAGCTTTCGAGCGGTTCGCTGGCAATGTTCGGTACGGGGCTTAGCCGCTTCGGCGCGGGCAGGGGCTTCGGCGGGTCGCCTAGACCCTGCACGCGCTTCCAGAACGGCGTGAACACCCGCAAACCCCGGCCGTCCTTGTTTCGGATGTCCGCGGGGGCCGCCAGGAGATCGCCGGGAAAACTTTGTGCGGTTACGCCGATGTTTTTGAGCGCGACGATAACCTCGTCGGCGACGGCCTGATGCGGCGCTTGCGCGATCTCGTTCCAGTATACGCGGGCGGCGTCGGTCTCGCGCGCCAGCTCCGCGATGATCTTCGCCACCAATCCCCTGCGCAGCACCAGTGGCGAGCCAATCGCCTCCAGACTTTCTTGCAAGGCGCGCAATGACTGCGCCAGCCACCATCGTGCCGCGCCGCCGAGCGGCCGCGCGTCCCTGATTTGCTCGTCGAACACATAAAGACAAATCACCGGCGCGACGGTCTTTGCGGCGGCATGCAGGGCGGGGTGATCGGACAGACGCAGATCGTCGCGAAACCAGACGATGCAAGGGCGAGGAGGATTTGCCATCAGGGCTACTCAACTCGGATGTGACGCGTTAGGTCCGCGCCAGACCGCATTGCGGCCTGACGTTGCAACTTTACGCAATCCTGGACGTAGTTGAGGGAAGGCTGGCGCTGGAGGGCGATGTGAAGCGATATGCGGTTCTTTATCTGGCGACTCTGATCGTCATCATACCCATTGATTTCCTGTTTCTCGGCACCATCGCCAAGAGCTTTTTCACCTCGCAAGTCGGCGACATGCTCGGCGAGATCAAGCTTGCGCCGGCGATCCTGTTCTATCTGCTCTATGTGGTCGGCATCATCATCTTCGTCAGCGGCTCGCCTGGCGCCACATGGCAATCGACGCTGCTATACGGCGCGCTGTTCGGCTTCTTCTGCTACGCGACGTTCGAACTCACATCGCTGTCGCTGCTGAGGCACTGGACCTGGCCGGTAGTCGTCGTCGATGTGTCGTGGGGGACGTTCGTTACCGCGGTGTCGTCCACGCTGGGGTTGTTCATTGCCAACTGGATCGTGCCGAAGATCTGACGCGCGCGGAACTCCGTAGGGTGGGCAAAGCGCAGCGTGCCCACCAGCGAAACGGTGGGCACGGCGCAAGCGCGCCTTTGCCCACCCTACGAAACTTCGCGCGCTACTTCGGCTGCGGTACGATCCGGATGTATGGCTTCGGCGATTTCCAGCCCTGCGGATAGATCGTCTTGGCCTCGTCGTCGGTAACGGAGCCCGCAATGATGACGTCTTCGCCCTGTTTCCAGTCGGCGGGCGTCGCCACGCGATGCTTCGCGGTCATCTGCAGCGAATCGATCACGCGCAGTATTTCCCGGAAATTGCGGCCGGTGGTCATCGGGTAGACCAGCACCAGCTTTATCTTCTTGTCCGGTCCGATGATGAAGACGTTGCGCACGGTGGCATTGTCGGCGGCGGTGCGATTGTTGGCGTCGCCGGTCGTGCTGGCCGGCAGCATGTCGTAGAGTTTCGAGACACTCAGGTCGGTGTCGCCGATCATCGGAAAATTCGGCGCAGCACCTTGCGTTTCCTTGATGTCCTCGGACCACCTCGAATGCTTGTCGACCGGATCGACGCTGAGCCCGATCAGTTTGACGCCGCGCTTGTCGAATTCCGGCTTGAGCTTCGCCAGCGCGCCGAGTTCGGTGGTGCAAACCGGGGTAAAATCCTTCGGGTGCGAGAACAGCAGCGCCCAGCTGTTGCCGATCCAATCATGGAACTTGAGCTTGCCGTCGGTGGTTTCAGCCTCGAAATCGGGGGCTACAGCGCCAATCTGAAGAGCCATGTTTTGACCTCATGTCATTCAAGTTACAGATGAAATTCGTCCACTCAGTATAGGGGGCAGGGTGCCAAAGCGGAATGGCTTGGACAAAAGGACAATATCCTTCCCCAACAGGGGTTGCCGCTGGAATCTTCTTTTGATAGGTCCCTCCGCGACGGAAAAACCACAGCATCATCAAAAGCTTCATTGCCCCGATATTGCCGCTTGCGCGCCCCACCCCTGCCGGACCAGGTTGCGACCTCTCGAACCGTGACGGAGGTCACAGCGACCAATCGGCAACCATGTAAAAAAGACGCTGTTGCGGTGTCGATCCATTAACCACTCGTTTACGCCCGCATGGAAATGCTGGGACCAGAAAAGAAAAAGAGAAGAGTACCAATGTCTGCCCCCGCTGAAACGTTTGCCGAACCGATCGCCATCGAGACCTCCAGGATCTCCTGCCACAAGACTGCGGCGCAAGCGCTTACCATTGTCCGAGATGGCGTGATCACCGGCGAGGGGCCGACCACCAGGGGCCGTATTCATTTCTCCCGCGCGCTGGATGCCGCGGACGCCGCCTGGTGCGCGCGCATTCTGACCGCGGCCGCGGTCGAGCATCAGCCGGTCAGCCGCGCCGAAGCCGAAGCGCTGTTCGAAATCAACGATGCCGCCGCCGAGCGCAGCGACGACGGACTGTTCGACGATCTGTTTGCCAAGGCCGTCGTGCATCACGCGGCCTCTGCTTCGGGTCTGCCGGTGCCTTCGCGCACCGTCGCATTGTCGCCGGATACCGCGATTGAGAGCTGGGCGCCCACCAGGGCCGTCGGTGTCGATACCGAAGTGCTGGAATGGATCGCCAGCCAGATGCGCGGCAAGCGCCGCGGCAACCGCACCTTGATGCGGCTGGTCGCAACCATTATCGGCGCGGCCACGCTGCCGCTGGCGCAGATTCCCAACGTGTTCGATATCGGTATGTAGTCAGCCGACTGCGGTGCGAGTTCAGGACGGCGGGGCTTTTTCCCCGCCGTTTTTGTTTGCCGGACCGACAAATTCTTTAGCGCAGCTACTTGCAATGTTCCCGTTTTGGGAACATACCTCTATCATGAGATTGTCGCATGGCGAGTGCTTTCGACTTATGCCGACCGGCATCCAGAGACGAAAGCACCGCTTCATCGTTGGCGAACGTTGGTCAAAGCCGCCAACTGGAATTCGATGGAGGATGTCCGTCGCGCAGCGCCGAATGCAAAGGTTCTAAATAGTGAACGTGTGCGGTTCGAAGTCGCCGGCGGCAATTTTCGGATGATTGTCGCTTTCGATTTTGGCAGGCATATCGCTTTTATCAAGTTCATCGGAACGCATGCCGAGTACGATCGGATCGACGCTTTGAGCGTCTCGTTATTCTGAAGGAACGCAGGATGGAAATTCGCCCGATTAGAAACGATGACGATCACGCCGCAGCCCTCTCGGAGATTCAACGCCTTTGGGGTGCCGCCGGTGGCACAGAGGATGGCGACAAGCTCGATATCCTCTCAACGCTCGTTGAAAAATACGAGGACACCCGCTGGCCGAATATTGATGCCTCCGATCCGATCGATTTATTGAACTACGCAATCGAGGAGCTCGGACATTCGCAGGCCGAACTCGCCGAGTTGCTCGGCTCCCGGTCTCGCGCGTCGGAACTGCTCAATCGCCGGCGACCTCTGACAGTCGAGATGATCCACAAAATCAGCGAGGCATGGAAAATCCCCGCCGATCTTCTTGTGAGACCTAGCCGGGTTGCGGCATGAGGAACGGGAGCTATTTCCCCGCCGTTTTTTGTTTGCCGCCCTCGGCGTCAAGGCCGAGTGTCCGGCCCGGAAATCCCGCCGCGTCGAAATAGCGCTGCGTATCGACACGCTGGAATTTTAGAACCGTCTTCAGCCCGTTCGCCGACACGCGCGAACTGACGCTGCCGCTATAGCCACGTGGCGTCGCGCCATTCGGCATCGCCTCCGTCATCACCCGGCCGATCAGATTGCCCTTGTGTCTCGGGGTGAGGCCTAGAAGCCGCGCGGCGGAGGCGCCGACATCGGCGTTGCTGACCGGCAGGTCGTCGACATAGCCGGCTTTGAAATCAGGCCCGATCGCCGCCATGAAGTTCATGGTGTCGCCACGGCTGAAACTGCCGTGCATGCCCTGACCCTGCCGCAGCACGGTGTCGGCGACTTCGACGGAACAGTTGGTCGGCTCATCGCATCCGCTGGACCAGGAGCGGAAATTGACCACGATCGCCGGATGCGGCGTCACCGCTTTGCCGCGCAAGCTGAGCAATGACAGCGGCAATGCGCCGGGGAAGCGCCCGAGATCGTCTTCCACGAACAGGCCGCTGACATAGTCCTGCTCCAGCAGCGCCTTTACGATGCGCCCCGCCAGCTTGCGATCGTTGTTGGGCAGATAGATCAGGTTGGAGCCACCATTGGTGGCGACCACCATGTCGGGCTTCGCCGGATCTTGACCGAGCACGCCGTTGCCAGCCTTGGGATGGGCATTGTCGGCGACGCGCGTGTTCTTGTCGTTTGGATCGAACAGCGGCAGGTTGAGGGCCCTCGCGAGATCGATCGCGAGAAATCCCATCGGCAGAAAACCGTTCGGCGTGTCCTCGTAGGTTATTTTCGCCGACGGGCTGGTCTTGCTCTCCTTCGAAATCGTCGAGAAGCCATGATCGGACGAGATCATGATATTGGTCGAGGCGGCGAGACCGAGGTCGTCGAGCGCCTTGCGCAACTGCGCGAGATTATTGTCGGCGTTCCTGATTCCGGCGAGCGAGGTCGGACCGTTGATGCCCGGCGTGATCGTATTGAGGCTGTCGCCGGTGTTATGCTGCGAGCCGTCGGGATCGCGCGACCAGAACACCAGCACGAACGGCTTGGTGCGCGCCTTGAACATCGGCAGCACCACCTTGGTGGCGACGTCGACCATGTAGGCCTGTTGAGCAACGTTGGCCGTCGTCGTGCCCGGCGTCTTGGCATCGCCGGATTTGCCGTTGTCGCCGCGCGGCGGCGTCGCGAGTGGAAGACCGGCCTTGGTCAACGCGGCTTGCATCTCCTGCGACAGTGGCACACCGTTCTTGCCGCCGGTGGCGTCGTCGATCACGATCGAATGCAGGCCGTCGGCGCCCGTTTTGTCGGTGTGATCGAATAGGAATGTCGGACCGAGTTTACCCAACGCCGCGGTGCTAAAACCTTGGCCCCGCGCCATCTTCAATATGGTTTCTTCGTTGAGGTAATCACCGCCAAAATGCTCATCGACATCAAGCAGAACCGGATCGACTTCGAGAAAAGGCACAACCGTGTCGTTGGCGTGCGCTACCGGGTAACCGGTATAGATCGTGTTACTGAAGGTTCCGGTGTCACCGAGATAGTGACCGGTGGCCATGGCCGAGCCGTTCGCCATGGTGAAAGTCGGAAACAGCGAATGCGAATTCTTGAAATTGACGCCCTTGTCGCGCACTTCGGCCATCGCCGGCGCGGTCTGTGCCGTGACAATCCGCCCGCGTAAACCATCCGGCACGAACAGAATGAGGTTGCGAGGCGTGTTGTTCTGGGCGAAAGCCGTGGCGGCGGTCAGCATCGTCAGGCCAGCGGAAAGCATCACGATTTTCAGGCGCATCAAAATCTCCCCTTGAGCGACAATTCCGGCCTATCGGCCGTTGCCTCTCTTTAGTTTTTCTGTACGACGGAATTGTTACATCCGCCCCCGCGTGCCAGATTGCGGGCTGGACCCCGCCCTAACGTTGCAAGTAAACAAGCGCATGTTCAAACGAATTCTGATCGCCAATCGCGGCGAGATCGCCTGCCGGGTCATCAAGACTGCCCGGCGCATGGGGATCGAGACCGTAGCCGTCTATTCCGAAGCGGATCGCGACGCGCTCCATGTCGAAATGGCCGATGACGCCGTGCTGATCGGCCCACCGGCCGCCGCGGAAAGTTACCTGCTGATCGACAAGATCGTCGAGGCCTGCCGCAAGACCGGCGCGGAGGCGGTGCATCCCGGCTACGGGTTCCTGTCCGAGCGCGAAGCGTTTCCGCGCGCGCTTGCCGAGGCCGGCATCGTCTTCATCGGCCCCAATCCCGGCGCGATTGCCGCCATGGGCGACAAGATCGAATCCAAGAAGGCTGCCGCTAAAGCCAACGTCTCGACCGTGCCGGGCCATCTCGGCGTCATCGAGGACGAGAAGCATGCGGTGAAGATCGCCGACGAGATCGGCTATCCCGTCATGATCAAGGCTTCCGCCGGCGGCGGCGGCAAGGGCATGCGCATCGCGCATTCGACCTCCGAAGTGGCCGAAGGGTTTGGTCTCGCCAAGGCAGAGGCGAAATCGTCGTTTGGCGATGATCGCGTGTTTATCGAGAAATTCATCGTCGACCCCCGCCACATCGAGATTCAGGTACTCGGCGACAAGCACGGCAACGTGATCTATCTCGGCGAGCGCGAATGTTCGATCCAGCGCCGCAATCAGAAAGTAATCGAGGAGGCGCCGTCGCCGTTATTGGACGATACCGCGCGGCGTAAAATGGGCGAGCAGGCCGTCGCGCTTGCTAAGGCTGTGAACTACGATTCCGCCGGAACGGTGGAGTTCGTCGCCGGACAGGACAAGAGCTTCTATTTCCTGGAGATGAATACGCGGCTGCAGGTCGAGCACCCCGTGACCGAACTGATCACCGGCATCGATCTGGTCGAGCAGATGATCCGCGTCGCGGCCGGCGAAAAGCTCATCCTGGCGCAGAAGGATGTGACGCTCACCGGCTGGGCGGTGGAATCGCGGGTCTATGCCGAGGACCCGTTCCGCAACTTCCTGCCCTCGATCGGCCGCCTCGTAAAGTATCGGCCTCCGGTCGAGAGCAGCGTTGCTGGCATCACCGTGCGCAACGATACCGGCGTGCAGGAAGGCGGCGAAATCTCGATCTATTACGATCCGATGATCGCCAAGCTCGTGACTCACGCGCCATCACGCGCCGCCGCCATCGAGGCGCAGGCGACCGCGCTGGACTCGTTCTACATCGACGGTATCAGACACAACATTCCGTTTCTGTCGGCACTGATGAATCATCCGCGCTGGCGCGAGGGCAATCTTTCCACTGGTTTCATCGCCGAGGAATTTCCGAAGGGTTTTGCCGCGCGTGAACCTGAAGGCGAAATCGCGCGCCGGCTCGCCGCGGTCGCAGCCGCGATCGACCATGTGCTCGGCGAGCGCAAGCGGCAGATTTCAGGCCAGATGATCGGCCGTTCGGTGCAGCGCGAGCGCCGCCGCGCGGTCTGGCTGGAGCGCAGCGAAATCGCGCTCGATGTCGCGCGCGAAGGCGAGGGCATCGCAATTCGTTTCATCGGCGCCGATGGCACGGCGGGCGCTCCGCATCATTTGGTGTCGCCGTGGACGCCGGGCGATCCGGTGTGGCAGGGCACCATCGACGGCCACTTGATCGCCATGCAGGTGCGGCCGATCGCCAACGGTATTCGGCTTGCGCATCAAGGTTTTGAGGTCGCGGTCAACGTGTTCACGGAAGGCGAAGCCGCGGCGGCGCGGCTGATGCCGGTGGCGACCGCCGCCGATACCGGCAAAAAACTGCTGTGCCCGATGCCCGGCCTTGTGGTGTCGATCGCGGTCAGCGAAGGCCAGGAGGTCAAGGCCGGCGAAACCCTGGCGGTAGTCGAGGCCATGAAGATGCAGAATGTGTTGCGCGCCGAACGCGATGGCGTCGTGAAGAAGATATCCGCCACACCAGGCGCGACGCTCGCGGTGGACGCGCTCATCCTCGAATTCGCCTGAGGTTGCGATGCCCTTCCGCAAACGCCGCGACGCCTTGCGTGCGATCCTCTCGGGCGCGCAATGCATTCGCCCGGGCTCGGTGTATGACGCGATTTCCATTCGCATCGCCGAAGACCTCGGCTTCGAGGTCGGCATGTTCGGCGGCTCGGTGGCGTCGCTCGCGGTGCTCGGCGATCCCGATATTACGCTGATCACGCTGACCGAAATCGCCGAACAAGTGCGCCGGATGTCGCGCGCCGCGGCGTTGCCGGTGCTGGTCGATGCTGACCACGGCTACGGCAACGCGCTGAATGTACGCCGCACCGTGCAGGAATTGGAGACGGCAGGCGCCGCCGGTCTCACCATTGAGGATACGCTGCTGCCGCAGGCCTTTGGGCACGCTAAAACTCACCTGATTTCGCTGGAGGAGGGCGTCGGCAAGATGAAAGCCGCGCTCGATGCGCGCCGCGATCCGTCGCTGGTGATCGTTGGACGCACCGGGGCGGCGTCGGTAACGTCGGTGGAGGACGCGATTGTCCGCGCCAAGGCTTATCAATCCACCGGCGTCGATGCGCTGTTCTTCACCGGCGTCAGAACCCGCGCGGACCTCGAAGCCATTGCCGCTGCGACGACGCTGCCGATCGTATTGGGCGGCCCGACTGACGAGATGACCGACTGGGATTTCCTCAGCCGCCAGCGGGTCCGGATCGCCGTGCAGGGCCACGCGCCGATTGCCGCTGCGACGCAGGCGGTGTTCGAGACTCTGAAAGCCGTTCGCGATGGCGCGTCGCCAAAGGCGCTGAAAGGCCTTGCTTCATCTGAGTTGATGGGCCGCGTCACGCGTGAAGCGGCCGCCAAGCAGCGCGGCGTGGATTTTCTCGGGTTGAAGCGCTAGATGAGTGATGTGATCAAGCGGGTTTTGATCCGCGGTCGCGTTCAGGGCGTGGGCTATCGATACTGGACCAGGCGCACGGCGACGGCGCGCGGTCTCGAGGGGTGGGTGCGCAATCGCCGGGACGGCAGCGTCGAGGCGATATTCGCGGGTCCGGAACAAGCCGTAGCGGACATGATCGTGCTATGCCGCCGCGGGCCCGAAGCAGCGTGGGTCGAATCCGTTACGGAAGAACCCGCCACTGCGGATGCGTTGGACTTGCGTAAGAAGAGCGAGCGCTTTTCCGAACTCAGCTCGACAGGAGATCGTTGACTGCGGCTACGCCGTCGTTTCCGGCAAACTCAGCCTCAAAGCGCCAAACACCTGTTCGAACGCCTGCCGGAGCGCGATATCGACATCCGCCATGGTGAGGGGGTGTCCGAGATCGACCAGGCTGGTGACGCCGTAACGCGGGTCGACCACGCCGCACGGCACGATCGCGGAGAAGTGCTCCAGGTCCGGCTCGACGTTGATCGAGATGCCGTGGAACGACACCCAGCGCCGCAGCCGGACGCCGATGGCGGCGATCTTGTCCTCATGGCCATGGCCTTTGTCCGGCCGCGCGACCCAGACGCCGACGCGATCCTCACGCCGCTCGCCGCGCACGTTGAAGGCGGCCAGCGCCTGGATGATCCACTCCTCGAGCCCGGCCACATAGGCCCGGACGTCGGGCCGCCGCCGCTTGAGATCGAGCATGACATAAGCAACGCGCTGGCCCGGGCCGTGATAGGTGATTTGCCCGCCACGGCCGCTCAAGAATGTCGGAAAACGGGGGTCGAGCAGGTCGGCGTCCCTGCCGCTGGTGCCGGAGGTGTAGAGCGGCGGGTGTTCCAGCAGCCACACCAGTTCAGGGGCTTCGCCATCGGCGATAGCCGCCACCCGCGCTTCCATCGCGGTCACCGCTTCCGGATAGGGCACCGGCGCGCTGGAGATCCGCCATTCGACCGCGCCGCCGCCGGCAGGCCGGGCGAAGGTGGTCAAATCGAGGTTTTGGCGAGCATTAATCATTGGCTAACCATAACGTGGTGATCTGGAACCTGACAATTTGCATGTGTGAGTTCAGGTCCAAAAGTGCCAACCCTCGATAAAGTCTCGGTCGATCTCATGGTGGTGCTTGGCACCACCTCGATGCCCATCCATCAGGTGATGCGGCTTAGCCGCGGCGCCATCATCGAACTGGACGCCACCGAGCAGGACGAGGTCAAGGTGCTTGCCAACAACCTGCCGATCGCCCGCGGCGTGGTGCTGGTCGATCGCAACCGGATCGCGGTGGAAGTCAAGCAAATGCTGCCCCGGACCCCCGGCCACAGGTAGTCGCAGGCCGTTTTTCTGGGCCTTGTCCCTCCATCCCTGATTTGTTACATCGGCGCCGTCGATCCGGCCGGGCGCGAGCCCTGTGCCGAACTATCCGGTCGATCCTTGCGCTCGTGGCGGAATTGGTAGACGCGCTGCCTTGAGGTGGCAGTGAGTAAAATCGTGGGGGTTCGAGTCCCTCCGAGCGCACCAAGCTTCTTACAGGATATTTTGTGCGAAGCCGGCACAGCCGGAGTCTTTGGTGCCCCTCAGCGTGCCGTCAACGGCACAGGCTTCAAACCCGGTTCGGCGATGGGCAGGCTGCCCGGGATCATGCGTTTGGATGCGCTGGCGTCGATCGAAATCCGCATTGCGGTCGCATCCGCGTCATTCCCTACAGGAGCGGCTATCCGTTCCGCATGATGCGCTGATGGAATCACGGCCTGCTGCGTCGCCGGGCTGGATTTCTCCTGAATCTCGAAAATGTCTTGCGCGGGCACGGGCAGGGTGATCGCTGCGCTGGCGGGCAGCGGCGACAACCGCGGCCACGGCGCAGCGAGCGGCAACGGTACGGCGCCGCGCGCGAGCCGCCGCGAGCGATCGAACGATTCCGGCAGCGACACCAGTCGGCCATCGCGCCAGTCCGAATCCGATACTGCCGGAGCGACAAGCGTCTCCGCGCTGGCAAAGACGAAATTGGGAATTTTTGGCCAATGCGAGATCGCCACCGTTTCCGAGGTCGGATGCAGCTGCCACTGCTGCGGCTCGGTCGGCGTTGCAGGCCGATCAGGGGTCGACTGCTCCACATGGACGATCCGATAGCCGCGCGCTTTCAGCTCACGCAGAATTCGCGGCAATGCGGCGACGGTCCGCGCCTGGATGTCGTGCAGCAGCAGGATGCCTTTGCCCTTGGCCTCCAGCCGGCTCATCGCAAGATCGTACACACGCGACGAGGAAACGTGCCTCCAGTCGTCGGCCGGAAAGTCCGCGCTCCAGGTCTGGATACCCTTGGAAGCAAGATAGTCCTCGACGCCTTCGGCGCGCAGCAGGCCGGGAATGCGGAAGAACGGCGCAAGCCCGCCGGCGTCGTCGAGCGCCGCCGTCGTCGCGGCAATGCCGTCGTCGATCTCCTGCCGTGCCCGCTCGATCGGCATCCGGTTCATGCTCAACGGATGATTCTGGCTGTGGGTGCCGATGCTGTGGCCGGCGTCGCGGACTTTGCGGACGCCTTCCGGATAATCCCGCGCCATGCGGCCGATGATGAAGAATGTCGCCTTCACGCATTGCGAAGCAAGGATGTCCAACACCTGAGTGCTATGCGGCGGCAGTGGGCCGTCATCGAATGTCAGCACCACCTCGTGGTCCTGCAGCGGCAGGGTCTCGGCGTATTGCATGGTGCCGATCCGGGTATGTTCGCGGGGATCGACAACCAGCGTTCTGGACGTCCCGAGCGCGCCGGGATTGCCCGGGCAATCGGCCGCGCGGGCCGATCCGGAGACGATCCCGGTGGCCAATACGCTCACAGCGAGCACGGCAATTTGTCGTGCCCGATTTCTGCTCAACGCCTTACCCATTACAAAACACCTTCACACCGCAGTTGAGCAGGAAACTACCGGCGCGGCCATGAATACCGCCTTAATCATGCTTGTCCGCTGGGGATAAATTCGCGGCTGACGGCGCGGGCTCCGGCGCCTTGCCAGGCGCCGGCACCAGATGGACCACGCGATAATGATTGTCCTTAAGATAACGCAGGAAATCCGGCAGCATGGCGGCGGTTTGCGCCTTGGGATCGTGCAGCAGGATGATGCCTTTGCGCTCGGCTTTGAGCCGGTCAATCAGCAGCTTCAATTCCTGCTTCGGCGTCATCGGATTCCAGTCGCTGGCCCAAAGGTCGGCGCCGAACACCACGATGCCTCGGGATTGCAGCAGATCGAGGGTGGCCGGCGTGGTCTCGAAGCCTGGAAAACGGAAAAACGGCGTGCTCGGCGTGGTGGTCGCGACGCCATGAAGCGCCATTTCAACCGCTGAAAAGCCGTGGTCGATTTCGTCCGTCGTTTCGCTGGGCTTGATCCGCATCAGGCTGCGATGCAGCCAGGTGTGGTGCCCGATGGTGTGGCCTTCGGCCGCGGTCCGCCGCACCAGTTCAGGATGCTCGGACGCTGGTTTTCCGATCAAAAAGAACGTCGCACGCACACACTCTTTCGCCAGCGCCGCCAGCACTCGCGGCGTCGTCGGCGGCCATGGGCCGTCGTCGAAGGTCAGCACCACCTCGTGGTCCTCAAGCGGCAGGGTCTGCGGAAAGTTCTTCGACCCGACGCGCGGAAAGTGAGCCGCATCGACCTCGAGGATACGCGAGGTACCGAGCGTGCCCTTGCGCGGACAGTCTGCCGCCTGGGCGGTTGCCATGCAGGCTATGAGGGCAATGGCGGCGGCTCTCAACACGATCATGACACCTTTCCGGGCGCGAAGCGCTTTCTCAGCGTCCGTACATTTATCATTGCGCTTGGCATTGCCGATTGGGTAATGCACGACACAAGCGCGAGTTCGTTCCTGTTCATGAGATAGCGCACTTTGCAGGAAATGCGCTAGGCGTACGCATAACAAACCGGCGAGGCGCGGCATGGCAGATGATGTGGACGTTGCCCAACCCGCCGATAAATCCGCGCTGGACCGCCTTCCGATGCGGGATGAGGATGGCGACATCCGCCCCGAATTTGTCGAGAAAATCTCGCGTGCGGTCCAGGCCGCCGACGCGCCTTTTTTACGCGAAATTGTCGCCGAACTGCATGAGGCCGACCTCGGCGACCTGATCGAGGCGCTCGATCCGGACGAGCGGCCCCGTCTTGTGGAACTCACGGGCGCCGACTTCGACTTTTCCGCGCTGAACGAGGTCGATGACACCGTCCGTGAGGAGATTCTCGAAGAACTCGAACCGGAGACGGTCGCCGAAGGCGTCCGCGAACTGGAATCCGACGATGCGGTCGAACTGCTCGAAGGCCTCAACGAGGAAGATCAGGAGGAGATTCTCGAGAAGCTGCCGCACTCCGAGCGCGTCGCGCTCGAGCGCAGCCTGCTTTATCCGGAAAATTCCGCCGGCCGGCGGATGCAGACCGAGTTCATCTCGGTGCCGCCGGAATGGACCGTGGGACAGGCGATCGATTATATGCGCGACACGCCGGACCTGCCGGATCGTTTCTACGAAATCTATGCGGTAGACAGCGCCCAGCACTGGCAGGGCGCGGTTTCGCTCGACGCGCTGCTGCGCTCGCGCCGGCCGGTGCCGCTGGCTGACCTGATCGATGAGGACCGCCGCCGCGTCTCGGTGATGGACGATCAGGAAGAGGTGGCACGGCTGTTCGGCAAGTACAATCTGGTCGCGGCGCCCGTGGTCGATACCGCGGACCGTCTGGTCGGCGTCATCACCATTGACGACGTGGTCGACGTGATCGAGGAAGAGGCCGATGAAGATCTGAAGGCGCTCGGCGGCGTTACCAGCGACGAAGAGCTCTCCGACAGCGTCTGGACCATCGCCAGGGGCCGCTTCAACTGGCTGCTGGTCAATCTCGCCACCGCTTTCCTGGCGTCGTCGGTGCTCGGCCTGTTCGAGGGCCAACTGGAAAAAATGGTCGCGCTCGCGGTGCTGGCCCCGATCGTGGCAAGTCAGGGCGGCAATGCCGCCACCCAGACCATGACGGTCGCGGTGCGCGCGCTGGCTACTCGCGAACTCGGCTCCAGCAACGCGTTTCGCGTGGTGATACGCGAAGGGCTGGTCGGCCTCGTCAATGGACTGGCGTTCGCTGTCATCACCGGCATCGCTGCGGTGGTCTGGTTCAAGATTCCCGGTCTCGGCGTCGTGATTGGCCTCGCCATGCTGTGCAATCTCGTCGCCGGCGCGCTCGGCGGCATCCTGATTCCGATGGTGCTGGAGCGGGTGCGGGCGGACCCTGCAGTGGCGTCGGGGACGTTCGTCACCACAGTTACCGACGTGGTCGGCTTCTTCTCGTTCCTCGGCATCGCCACGCTGTGGTTCGGGCTGAAATAGGCCCGCCGTTCATCGGACCTTAACGCGCATCGCCGACCATCCCGCTTTAGAGGTCGAACATGCAGCGCTTGCGGCTGAAGGCAGACGGACGGATCGTCGAATTGCGGGACGGGCGGGAATTTCCGCTCGCGCCGGCGATAGCGGCCGTTGAGGCTGTGGACGCGACGCCAGCCGCGGTTCGCGATCTTCGCCAGCGCGCGCGGCTGACGCAGATCGAATTCGCCGCCCGGCTTGGCGTGCCCGTCGAGACCATCCGCAACTGGGAGCAGGGCAAGCGCATGCCGCGCGGACCTGCGCGCGCGCTTCTCGCCGTCATCGCTCATGCGCCGGAGACGGTGTTCGCGGCGCTCGCGCCACAGGCTTGAGCGCTCAATCCTGCCGCGGCAGCCCAAGCCGATAGACGCCGCGGAAATCATTCGGATCGGCCGGCTTGCCCTTGCGGTAGATAACGAGACGCCCGGCTTGCGCCAGCGCGACCGCCGCGCGGCGGATCGGCATCAACAAGCCATGCCAGTCGCCCTGTGGTGAAATCGCATGTGCGATCTCCGGCGCGCTCAGCGTGCCGACGCCGGCGCGCATCAGAGCGTCAAGGATGGATTCTTCGAGGGGGATGGCTTGCGCCGAATCGTCGGAAGACATGCATCATGCAATGACTTATCGACAGTTTCGCCGCAAGCGGCACGTTGGCCGCTCAATGCTCCATCGCGCGCCAGGCATTGGAGGCGAACTGCCTGCGCCAGGTGACGATCACCACCATCGCGGTCGTGACCAGCAGAACCCAGGGGCTGACGAACCAGCCGAGATAGCCGAGTGCGAAGAAAAATGCGCGCTGGCCGCGATTGAAGTGCCGGCCGGCGGACTCGAACAATTTCGTGGTGCGCATCACATGCGCCTCGGCTTGCGGCGTATCGCGTTGCGTGGCCGGCGGCATGCCGCCGAGCAAAATCGCGACATAGTTGAACAGCCGGTACGACCAGGCGAATTTAAAGAAGGCGTAGACGAAGATCAGAATCAGTCCGACGCATTTGATCTCCCACAGTGCCGGTGACGGGCTGAGGTTGATCGGTAACGCACCGAGCACGGCCAATGCCTCATTGGTCGCGCGCAGCAAGGCGAGGCCGCCGCCGACGGCAAGCAGGCTGGTGGAGGCAAAGAACGCGGTGCCGTTTTGCAAGCTCGCCATGATCTGCATATCGACCATTCGGGTATCGCGGTCGAGCATGCGCCGGATCCAGACTTCGCGGTAAACGTTCATGCGCGCGGAGAGGCTGTCGCGTCCATACGCGGTGTGCTCGAGCGTCACCGCATATACGGTCCATTCGAGAATGAAAAAGCCGACCGCGAAAATATCGACCCAATATGTGGTCATGAAGCGTCCTTTTGAGCCCGAATGCTGCCACGCGAGGACATTCACGGCAACGGTCACGGGGGGCCATGGTTGTTGCATCCGTGGCCGCGTGGCAGGATATCGTTTCCTGCAAAAGGACTTCGTCGCATGGCTTTGACGCTGGTGATCGGCAACAAGAATTACTCGTCGTGGTCGATGCGGCCATGGCTGGCGCTGAAAGCCAGCGGCATCGCGTTCGATGAAGTGGCAATTCCGCTGTACACCGGCGACGCCGACAAAGCGCGCATCCTGAAGTTCACGCGCTCGGGCAAGGTGCCGGTACTGGTTGATGGCGGCGTCACGATCTGGGATTCGCTGGCGATCGTCGAATACGCCGCCGAACGATTTCCGGAAGCGCGGCTGTGGCCGGAGGATCGCACGAGCCGGGCGCATGCCCGTTCGGTTTCAGCCGAAATGCATTCGGGATTCGTGGCGTTGCGTAACGAATGCGGCATGAACCTGCACCGGCCGGTTGGCCCCAAAGCGCTTTCCGCGGACGCGCGCGCCGATATCGCGCGCATTCAGCAAAGCTGGGCCGAATGCCGTGAGCACTATGGAAAACTGGGGCCGTATTTGTTCGGGACCTTCAGCGGTGCCGATGCCATGTATGCGCCCGTCGTTCACCGCTTTCGGACCTATGCCATCGAAGTGACGCCTGAAGTTGGCGACTACATGAATGCGATGATGGCGCTGCCGGCATTTCAGCAATGGACCCGCGCCGCCCTTGCGGAAACTCTGGTGATCGAAAAGTTCGAGGTGGACTGAGTTTCCGACTTCCCAGCCCCGCTCGTTGCTTCGGCGGGCCCTTGCATACCAGCCCGGATTTTTTAGCAAAAAGGGCCTGAAAATGCGCTTATCATATTGAAAAATCGACAAAACTTGCGCTGCCGCCGTGTCCCGATCTGACTGGCCAAATTGACCGGTCGTGTGCTATAATCGCGCAGGGTTTTTCAGTCGACCATAGCTAGCGGGACCGTGAGCATGGCCGGCATTTGCGTGTGATGGAGAGGGCGTTGAAGCATAAATATATCGTGGGTGAGACCGTCTATTTCACTGCCAGCAATGTCGCGCGCCCGGCCGCCAGCGGCACCTATGAGGTGATCCGGCTGCTTCCGACGGATGGTGACGACTGTCAGTACCGGATCAAGAGTTCCACCGAAGCGTTCGAACGTGTGGCCAAGGAAAGTCAGCTCGACGTCGGTTGAGCGGCCTTTCCCTGCGCCAGCGCCGCCGCATTGTCGGAGGCTCAACCAACCAATTAGAGCGAAGATCGCCGTTAAGTTGACGCAATCCGCGTCAGTTTAGTGCGGAGCGAATCCGGCCTTCACTTCTGTCGAATGCGCTTCCATGCTGCGCCGATCCAGCCCCGGGGACATCACGCATGAATTGGGCCTGGCCGACATCGTTCGATGAGATTTGGCGTTCGCCGACATTCCCGATGTGGCTGACCCTGGCCGCGGCGGGCTTCTTCGCGCTGATCCTGCTCATCACGCTGCTGCGCGCCGAGAGGTCGGTCGCCAATGGTGCGTTGACGGTGATTACGCTGCTGGCGATCGGAGTTGCCGTCGCAGCGACCATTCGCGGTTTCGGTCCGGATGGGGCAAGTCCGCCGCGCGACAGCCTGTCATCCCAGCCGACGACGGCGGCACTACCCGCTTTGTCGTGCATCGACGATCTGGCGGGCGAGACCGTGCTCGCCGCTTGCGAAAAGGCCCTGTTTGGCTCTGCCGAAGCCGCGGCTGCCGCGGTGTCGTATGCCGCGGCGCGGGTCACACGGTTGACCTCATTCGGCGACGTCGCCACCGCCAACAAGACCATGACGCCCGAGCTTATGACATTGCGGCGATCGGTGGAGCGCGATCGCTACGGCTTGATGGCTTACGTGCTGTCCGCACGGGATCGTTGTCAGCCCGGGGAATGCGCGGCCTACCGGTCGCTGACGGATCATAATCAGGTCGCTGCGAACATGGATGAGCGGATCTATGACGGCCTGATTTTGCGGTATTCGCCAATGTGGAACGCTCCGGCCGCGCCTGCCGCCGCCGCTGGCGCCGTCGCGGCACTTCCACCGTCGCTGCCGACCGGCAAGCCGACCAATGCCGAGTTTCCAAGCGCAGCTTCGACCCCGCCGGTCAACATCATGACGCCCGAACCGGCGCCCGCTGCCGCGCCTGCCGCACCGCGCCCGCCGCCGGCAACAACCAGTGCGCCCGTACCGCCGCCGCGTCCGGCTCTCGCATCGACCGCGGCTAAAAAGCAGCCCGCGCCGAAATCGCGTCCGGCTGCGCCGGTTCAATTGGCGCCAGCTCCCGGTGCAGCACCAGCTGCGCCAACGCCCGCTGCGCCGGCTCCCGCCGCGGCCAACGACTGATCCTTCCAAAAGCAGACGCCGAAAGCTAACCTGGAATCATGCCGCTTCATCTCATCAAGCTTGCCGTCGGCTGCGATTCCGTGAAGGAACTCAAGGGCTGGGTTGCCGAACGCATGCAGACCGCCAAGAAAAAAGGCCTGCCGCGCCATCACATCCACATCACCCGAATGACGCCGAAGCGCAACGAGGAACTGCTCGCCGGCGGTTCACTCTATTGGGTGATCCGCGGCGAGATCGCGGCGCGGGAAAAAATCATCGCGATCGAGCCGTTCCGGGACCGTGACGGAATCGGGCGGTGCCGCCTGGTCATGCAGCCCAAGGTGATCGCGGTATCGCCGCGGCCGATGCGGGCGTTTCAAGGCTGGCGCTATTTCACCGAAGACGTCGCGCCGCCCGATCTCGGCAAGGCGGCCGCCAGCATCGCGGCGATGCCGGAACCGCTGCGCCGCGAACTGCGCGACCTCGGATTGCTCTAAACCCCAATATTGTCGATCAGGCGGGTATTGCCGATCTTGGCGGCGACCAGTAGGCGGATCGGTCCGTCCTTGACGGATTTGACCGGCGCCAACGTCTGGGCGTGACGCGCTTCGAAATAATCCAGTGCAAATCCGGCCGCGGTGATGAGTTCCGCGCCTCCGGCCATGGCGGCCGCAAGGTCGTCGCCGCCGCGCAGCCGCTTGGCGGTCTCTTTCATGGCGCGATACAGCGCCGGCGCTTTCAGGCGCTCCTCAGGTGACAGATAAACGTTGCGCGAGGACATCGCGAGGCCGTCGCGTTCGCGTATGGTCGATGCGCCGATCACCCTGACGCCGAGATCGAGATCTCGGGCCATCTGAGCCACTACGCGGAGCTGCTGAAAGTCCTTTTCGCCGAACAACGCCATGTCCGGCCGGCATTGCGTGAACAGTTTGCCGACCACGGTCGCAACGCCGCCGAAAAAGTGCGGCCGGAAACGATCCTCGAGCCCGGCGGTGGCCGGCCCCTCGGTCAGGATCTTGGTGGCGAAGCCCTCCGGATACATCGTCTTGACATGCGGATTCCAGATCAGATCGACGCGCTCGGCTGCAAGCCTCGCCACATCGGCTTTCCAGGTCCGCGGGTACGAGCTGAAATCCTCGGTCGGCGCGAACTGCGTGGGGTTGACGAAAATCGAGACCACGACCCTGGTCGCGCGCCGTTTTGCCAGCCGCACCAGCGACACATGGCCGTCATGCAGCGCTCCCATGGTGGGGACCAGTGCGACGGTGGCCTTTTTTGCACGGAGGCCATCGAGCGCGCGGCGCAGCGCCGGCAGCGTGCGAACGATCATGGGACTTCGGGACATCACGGCTCGATTTGGGAGAGCAGGGCTGCAGTTTCCGGCCCGGAGGCGGGACGCCGACCTTACCAAAGCCGGCGCTTGGCCGCCACGCCTGCAACCCAGCGGCCTCAAGCGATCCACCTCTCCCGCTGAGGTCGATGCGGGCCCACGATGTCCACAGTTGCGGTCGCGCTGCGCGCCGGATTCATGATTAAGGCAGACGGTCAACGATTTGAGGGCGTTATCGCGCATTTCACTTGACCGCGGACGCGCGTGATTTGAAGATATCGACAGGGGTTTCAAACATGCTGGTGCAGACTAGTCAGGGGCAATCCGGCTCGGCGCATGTGGTTGTGCTGGGCAATGAGAAGGGCGGTTCGGGTAAGTCCACCACCGCCTTGCACGTTGCCGTTGCCTTGCTCAAAGCCGGCCAGCGCGTCGCCACCATCGACCTCGATTGCCGCCAGCAAAGTTTTACCCGCTACATCAACAACCGGCGGGTCTGGGCGCGCCGCACCGGCCTCAATCTCGAACTTCCGGTTCATCGCTGCATCAAGCTCGGCGAGACCATGCAGATCGCCGATAATGAATCGTCGGAGTTTCTGCAATTCATGGACGCCGTCAGCACGGTGGAGCGAACATTCGATTTCATCGTCATCGATACGCCGGGGTCCGATAGCTATCTGATGCGGCTTGCGCATTCGATGGCCGATACGCTGGTGACGCCGATCAACGACAGCTTTCTGGATTTTGACGTGCTCGGCACGGTCGATCCCGCGACCTATTCGGTAACCGGCGAGAGCCACTATGCCGAAATGGTTCGGGATGCGCGGCGGAAACGCCGCCAGCTTGACGGCGCCAGCACCGACTGGATCGTGGTGCGCAACCGCCTGTCGATGCTGGGATCGCGCAACAAGCAACTGGTTGCCGACAGCCTCAAGGATTTATCGCTTCGCCTCGGCTTCCGCGCGGTCGATGGGTTTGCCGAGCGCGTGGTCTATCGCGAGTTTTTTCCGCGCGGCCTGACCGCGCTTGACGATCTCGACGAGGCGACGCTGGGCACACGCCCGAGCATGGGACACGTCACCGCGCGCGAAGAAGTCACGAGCCTGCTGCGTCAATTGAAACTGCCGCTCGACGAACGCGGCCGCCGCCGCGCCGCCAGCCGGGCCGAGTGGTTCGCCCAGGTCGACAAGCCGCTCGAAGTCCACGACATTCTCGGCGCTTGAACCTCACGCAAACCTCCGGCGGCTTGTGTGGTTTCGGAACCGCTTAAGCAATCGTTAGCCATGTCTGCGGTAGTTTTGCGCTGATTACGGGCGGATTGCCCGTCCGGATTGTGCGCGATCGCTTCAACAACAGCTAGCCGAGGTTTCATGCGGCCCGTTCGCTTTCAACTCCGGCTGACGCACAAGATCGCGGCCATCGGCTGCGTCGGTGTGGCCGGGCTGGCCGCGGTCGGCATGATCTATCAGCAAGGGATGTGGTCGCAGGACGTCGCCCGCAAGGTCGCGGAGGATACGCGCGCCATCGCCGCTCTCACCAAACGCATTTCGATCGAAATGCTGGAGGCGCGGCGTGATGAAAAGAATTTTCTGCTGCGCAAGCAGGACTCCTATGTGAAGCACCACGCGCAATTGTCCGGTGTGATCGGCCGCGATTTCGATGAACTCAAGACGATGATCGGGGCCGCCGGCTATGCCGATCTGTCCGAGAAGATCGGCGTCATTCACGACGGCTTCGAGAACTATGGCAATGATTTTGCCGTGCTGGCGCTGGATCAGGCCAAGATCGGCGTCAGCGAGACCACTGGGCTGACCGCATCGCTGCGCAAGGCCGTCGATATCATCGAGGCCGGCGTCAACGAGATCAACGATCCGAAGCTGACCAGCCGCCTGCTGACCATGCGCCGGCACGAAAAGGATTTCATGCTGTGGCGTGACGACAAATACGCGGCGGAGTTCAAGAAAGCGGTGGTCGCCTTCAGCGTGGTGCTGACGGAAATGGATTTGCCGTATGACGTGCAGGAAAAAATCTCGCTCAACCTCGATCGATATTCGCGTGACTTTGCGGGTTGGGTCAGCGGTGCGCAGGACGTGGCGCGGGCCGAAGCCGACATCATGAAGACCTTCAGCGGTTTCGAGCCGCTCGTTGTGGAAGCGCTGAAGGAAATCGATCGGCTCGCCGGCATGGCGGACGCTTCGGAAATGGCGTTGCGAGACGCCATGAAAATGCGGATGGCCGCTGCGCTGGCGCTGGCGGCGCTTGCGATGTGCGCATTGTCGTTGCTGCTGGGCCGGGCGATTTCGCAGCCGATTTCCGCGATGACGTCCGCACTGACCAGGCTCGCGGGCGGCGATTTCAATGTTGCCCTGCCGGGACTTCATCGCCGCGACGAAATCGGCGAAATGGCCGGCGCCGCGCGGATATTCAAGGACAACATGATCGAGACCGAGCGTTTGCGCGCCGAACAGCTCTCAGACCAGCAGGCCCAGTCGCAGCAGCGCCGGGAAGAACGGCTGCGGTTGGCATCCGGCTTCCAGGACGCCGTCGGCTCGATCGTCGACAAGCTCTCGTCCGAGTCGACCGAACTTGAGGCCGCGGCCTCGACGCTGACCAGGACCGCGGAGACCACGCTCGAATTGTCCGGTGTGGTGTCAGGGGCTTCAGCAGAGGCCTCTGGCAATATTCGGTCGGTGGCCTCGGCGATCGAGGAGATGACCTCGTCGGTCGGAGAGATCGGCCGGCAGGTGCTGGAGTCCAGCAGCATTGCGCAGTCGGCCGTTAAACACGCGAAGACCACCGACGCCCGCATTGCCGCGCTGTCGCAGGCGGCCGGGCGGATCGGCGACGTAGTCAAACTGATCACTGGGATCGCCGAGCAGACCAATCTGCTGGCGCTCAACGCGACCATCGAGGCTGCGCGGGCGGGCGATGCCGGCCGCGGTTTTGCGGTCGTCGCGCAGGAAGTGAAAGCGCTGGCTGCGCAAACGGCGAAAGCCACCGAGGAGATCGACAGTCAGATTTCCGGCATGCAGTCCGCGACCGCTGAATCGGTCGAGGCGATCAAGGAGATCGGCATCGTCATCCTTCGGATCTCCGAGGTGTCTGGAATGATCGCCGCCGCCGTGGAACAGCAGGGCGTGGCCACCCGTGAGATCGCCCGCAATGTGCAGATGGCCTCCAGCGGCGCGGCTGAGGTCGGCAGCGCCATCGCAGACGTACATCAGGGCGCGGCCGATACCGGCTCGGCATCGGGTCAGGTGCTGTCGTCGGCGCAATCGCTGTCGAGCCAGGCCAGCCGGCTCAAACTCGAAGTCGACAGTTTCCTGTCATCTATCCGCGCTGCCTAGGGTCCGGAAAAGCGCTTCAACGGCCGTTTTTGAGGTCCGTTTTGCGGGAACATTCCACCCCGGCTTCCGTTTTAACTAGGCTTTTACCTTCGATATGAACCTGGCTTTGAGTGGCTGCGCCTAATCTTCAAGGCGCATCAACGGCTTGTTGCTGCCCAAAGTCAGGGTGCAGTGCACAAATATGTTGCGACGAATTCACAATTTTTGACCTTTGTGTCACGTCGCTGTGACCTATATTATGGACAAGGACCGGAGAGTCCAAACGCTGAAGTTGTTATCGATCTTCGAGGCGTACAGGGAAGAACATGAAGCGCGGAATTCTCATCCTGCTTTCGGTTTGCACGTTGCTTGTCGTCGGATATTTCACCGCGAGCAAGTGGGCGATCCGCCACGAAACGGTGGTGTTCCACGATTCCGCGCGCGATAATCGCCTGGTCGCTGTCGATATTGCCGTGCGCCGCGACAAGGAGATGCAGGCGAACGCCGGCATGATCAAGCTGCCGGTCGCGATTCTCAATCACGGCAACACCGTCAAAAATACCGAGTACTCGTTTATCGCAAACATCTTTGCGGCGCGCGGTTATCTGTCGATCAGCCCGCAGCACGATCTGCCGACCGATCCGCCGATGGTGACCAAGGTCGGTGAACTCTATGTCGGCCGTCTGCCGCAAATTCAGCGCGGCGTAGACAACATCCATTTTGCCGTCGAGCAAATGAAGAAAGTCCAGCCCAACGCCGATTACGCCAGGGTGACAATGGTGGGACATTCGATGGGCGGCGACATCTCGATGTATTTTGCCAGGGAATATCCGGATCAGGTGAAGAAAGTCGTCACGCTGGACAATCTGCGCGTGCCCTTCATGACCGACGGCAAGTTCAAGATCCTGTCGTTCCGCTCGAAGGATACGCAATTCAAGCCAGACCCCGGCGTCGTTCCGGATGACGACGTCTGCGAGAAGTCCGGCATCACCGTGGTCAACACCGACTTCCAGCATAACGACATGCGCGACACCGGTCCGGATAGCGCCAAGTCGACCATCCAGGGCATGCTAGACAAGTTTCTGAATGACAGCGACAACAGCGCGGTAGCGCCGGTGCCGACGAAAACGCCGGATATCCTGACCGAGGCCCCGGGACCGGTCGCGATGTATAAGCCGACGTCTAATTAGCGGCGGCCGCCTCCGCCAATCATCACGGTCGGCCCACGTCCGGCGCATTGACCCGTTCGCCAACCAGCGCCACATAGAGCTTGCAATATCTGCGAGCCTTGATGTCCCGCGAACCAACCAAACCGAAATCTGATGGCCAAGTGTCGGCCACGCAAAAGCCGGCTGGCAAGGCCGGCTCCTTGCCGGAGGCAAAGCCGTCGGCCGCGGAAGACATCGCCGCCTTCGTCGCCAAGGCGCGCGCGATGTCGCCCCACGCACCCGGAGCAAGGGGCAGGCTGGTATTCGCGCTCGACGCCACCATGAGCCGGCAGCCGACCTGGGACATGGCCTGCGCGCTGCAGGCCGACATGTTTCGCGAGGCCGCCGCGATCGGCAGCCTCGACATTCGTCTCGTCTACTATCGCGGTCTGAACGAATGCCGCGCCAGCAGCTGGATTTCCGAACCCGCGCATCTCGGTAAGCTGATGAGCGGCATCGCGTGCCAGGGCGGCAATACCCAGATCGGCAAGGTGTTGTCCGAGGCGCGGCGCGAGGCGGTGGCCTCCGGCGTCCGTGCGGTGGTGTTCGTCGGCGACGCCATGGAAGAGCCGGTCGATGATCTCTGCGCCAAGGCGGGCGAACTCGGGCTGCTCAAGGTCCCCGTCTTCATGTTCCAGGAGGGCCATGACGGCGTCGCCGAACAGGCGTTCCGCGAAATCGCGCGGCTGACCGGCGGCGCCTGGTGCCGGTTCGATCCTGGGGCTGCGGCGCAGCTCCGCGAGTTGCTGCGGGCGGCGGCGGCCTATGCAGCCGGTGGGCGCCAGGCGCTGTTGCGGCTGTCGAAGACCGGCGGTGGTGCCGCGCAATTACTCGGGCAGATGAAATAATCGTCGGCTTTCGCAGAGGCCGACAACATACTATCTTTGGCCGATGCCAACGCTGATCGCAGGCGCCGTCGCCGTCATTCTTCTCTACTCACTGCTGCAGATGTTTCGTGCGGCCAACCCGGTTGTGCTCGCGCGTTCGATCAAGATCGGCGGCGGCGTGGTGGCGCTCGCAGTAGCCGCTTTTACGGGCATCAAGGGCGAACTTGCGGTAGCGATTCCGCTTGGCCTCTTCGGCGCGGGGTTGCTCGGATGGTCACCGTTCGGGGCATCGGGTTTCAGCAACATCGGCGGGCTGTTCGGCTCGCGCACCAAACGCTCGCCAGGACAGACATCGCAGGTCCGCTCGCAGTTTCTCGACATGATGCTCGATCACGACAGCGGCGACCTCACCGGACGGATCGTGGCCGGGCCGTACGCCGGCCGCTCGCTGGACGAATTCGATCTGCCGCAACTCGCGGCGATGATACCCGGCTTCGATGCCGAGAGCGTTGCGTTATTGGAAAGCTATCTGGACCGCAGGTTTCCCGCCTGGCGTCAGGACGCGCAAGGCAATGCGGCACGGGGGCAGAGCCGACCGGCGCCGAGCGGCAAAATGACGGACGAGGAGGCCTATCAGATCCTTGGCCTGCAGCCGGGGGCGGGGAGTGACGACATCAAGCGCGCGCATCGCGCCCTCATGAAGAAACTGCATCCCGACCAGGGGGGGTCGACGTATCTGGCCACCCGTGTGAACGAGGCCAAGGACACTCTGCTTCGCACTCATCGCAGCTAAACTCCGGCACGCACCCAAACGCTACAACCGCGAGTTTGCTTCTGCTTTTCTCCGAATAACGCCCCGTGCCGTCCGCCGTTGTCCGGCGTGATCGATCGTTTGGTTACCCATTTATAACGATCAATTCTTGACGAGAGGTTTGCGAGGCGCGGAATTGTGCGTGGAAGCCCGGCCTAAAATGCGAATGGCCGGGGCAGAGCCCCGGCCATCAAGAAAAAATTCTTTGGTTTCAGCTACCGCCGGTCAGTTCTTCACCGTGATGCAGGAGATCTCGGAGCGTTTCAGCGTCCGGCAGACCGCTTCAGCCTGATCGCGGTCGAGGCCGGCGAAGCGGGCGCGGAACAGCTTCTTTTCGCCCTTGGCAACCACTGGCTCCGTAAACGGGTCTGCCTTGCCGAGCATGCCGCGAGCTTGGGTGCGCGCGGCCTCGAGGCGCTGCCTTGCCTCGCCTTCGGTCTCCAGAGCGCCGACCTGGATGATCCATCCGGTGCGCGCGGCAACCGGCTTGATAGCGCCGTTCTGCTGAATGGCTTGCGGTTGGGCACGGGAGGAGGTGTCGGCGGACGCCATCGCCTGCGCGGGTGGTGCGCTCGATGCGGGAAGAACGCCGAGCACGCCGTGCCCGGTACCATGACCCGCGGGCTGCTGCGGCATTTCAGCCTTGTTCAACTCCGCTTTCGCTATCACCGAACCTGATGTCTCCGGCACTTCGGCGCGCGGCGACGGGATAGCGTTTGTAACCGGCGTCGCCGGTTGTGCGGGACCGGCTGCGGCCAGCTTGATCTGGCCGGCTTTGATCTGGACCGTTCTCACTCGAACCGGCTTCATCGGTTCGGACGAGCCGGGGATAGCGGCGATCTGCTCGGTTTTGATCACGCCGCTGGTGAGCGGAGCAGGCTCGGGTTTTGCCTGCGCCGGCGGTAGCGCGGCTGTCGCATTGGCGATGATGGACGGCTTCGTAACCGGCGGCGCCGTACGCATTGGCGCTGCTTCATCCGGCGCTGCCGATGCCACCTGCACGGCACCCTGGACCTGGGTTGTCTGCGTCGGCCGCGACTGGGCCTGGTCTTCGGCAACATCGGCATTGGCGTCCGACGGGCTGCGTTCGGTGATCGCGGCGACGGTGCGTTTGCCGGCGGCCTTTTCGAGATTTTCCGCGAGCAGGTTGCGCATGATGGCATCGCGCGAACCGCCGCTGCGGCCGCCCATCACCACGCCAACCAGATGCCGGTTGCCGCGGCGCATCGAGGTCACGAGGTTGAAGCCGGAGGCGCGGGTGTAACCGGTCTTGATTCCGTCCACGCCCTCGACGCTGCCGAGCAGCTTGTTATGATTGCGGATCGAATGGCCGTGGTAGTTGAAGGCGCTGGTCGAAAAGTAGCGGTAATAGCGCGGGAAGCGGTCCTGGATGGCGCGGCCAAGGGTCGATTGATCGCGTGCGGTGGTGACCTGGGCGTCATCGGGAAGTCCCGAGGCATTGCGATAAACCGTCCGGGTCATGCCAAGCGAGCGCGCCTTGCGCGTCATCAGCTTGGCGAAATCGTCTTCATCGCCGGAGATGCTTTCGGCGATCACGACCGCGGCGTCGTTGGCCGAACGCGTCACCAGCCCCTTGATGGCATCCTCGACCTTGATGGTCTGGCCCGGACGCAGACCGAGTTTGGTCGGGGCTTGTTCGGAGGCGTGCTCGGAAACGTCCATTTCACTATCGAGCTTGATCTTGCCGGATTCGAGACGCTCGAACAGCAGATACAGCGTCATGATTTTGGTGAGGGAGGCGGGGTGACGCGAAGCGTCGGGATTATTGGCGGACAGCGTCGCGCCTGAATTGCCGTCTACGATGATCGAGGAGAACGCCGGGTTGTAGCTCGGCCGCGATTCGTGGTGGCGGGCGTGATGCCTGTGCCTATGACGGCGCGCATCGGCGGTATCGTTGGTAAAGATGACGGCGGTGGTGATCGTTGCCAGCCCGAGAACGCAAACCCTGAGGGCGCGTGTTGAGGTCGTGCGAAACATAAACTTCCCCGTCCCATTTCCACTCTAGATCACCGGTTCGTGAGGCTAAATTATGCCCAACGGCCGGTGACGTCCTTCGGCTGACAAGCGTCCAAGGCGAACAAGCCTCTCGGCGGGGATGGCGGATAAGCCTGCCATTCTGGCTAAGATGCTGTGCTCACGTGATTTTTAGGCTTTCCGACCGGACCATGAACAACGCAGAGAATCAAGGTAGGTGGCCCAAGTTTCCAAAAGGTTAAGCAACCCTTGCAAGGCCCTGACGCATTTGCAGTTAACTCCGATTTGTGCGTTGCACAAAATTATTGACTTTCATTGTGCGCTGCACTATATGAGCCTCGTGGTCAGGGAGCCGGGACCTCCCGGCCGATCAGTTACACATCAGTCTGGGAAAGGACTCCATCGTGGTTAAAGTCGAGGACATTCAGCAATACGGAAAAGAGCACTTCGAAACCGCCGTTGCGTCGGCGAACACGTTTCAGAGCGGCGTTCAGGGGATCGCGACCGCCTACGGCGACTACGCCAAAAAGTCGCTTGAGGACGGCAAGTCGTTCGTCGAGAAGCTGGCCGGCGTGAAGTCGCTGGACAAGGCGATTGAAGTGCAGACCGAATACGTCAAGTCGGCCTACGAGACGTTCGTGGCCGAGTCGCAGAAGATCGCCGGACTCTACGCCGATCTCGCCAAGCAGACCTACAAGCCGCTCGAAGGCCTGGTCGCGAAATTCAACCCGGCCGCTGCGCGCTAACTTCAAGACGGCTCCCGAAAACGAAAAGCCCGGCCATAATGGCCGGGCTTTTTTTGATTCCGATTTGCCGCCTTATTTTGCGACGCGCAGTTTCGTGAGCTGCGTCGTGATGTTCTGGAAAGCGGCGGCTGTCTGGCTGGCCAACGTTATCATCTGGAAGTTGTTCGGTTCGCTCGCACAGTATTTCAGCACGGCCGAGGTGGGGTCGGGTTTTTTTGCGCTGGTGTTGATCTGGACCGTAAAGACCTTGACGTTATACGGCGGCTTCTTGAGGTTGTCGCAGAGGATCATCTGACGCGCATCGATTAGCGCCTGATCCGTGTACCAGCGATTCTGCGTGTTCATGCCGTCGGACACGAAAACAAGATAGTCGATGTAGGTGTAGCCGGCGTCCTTTGTCGGCGCCGACAGCGGCGCAGTCTGGCTCAGCGAGAACCAACCCCATGCAGCTCCGATCGCCTGGTTGGTATTGCCGGCCGGGGTGAGCTTGCCGATGCTGGTCTTGAGCGTGCTCCACTGATTGCTCATCGGCGTTATCGCCTGCGGGCAGGAGCTGTATTGTTCGACATAGAATTGGGTGGCTGCGACACCCAGCTTCGGCTCGTCGTTTGTCGTGTCGTAATTCTGGTCCCGATCGACGACGCAGCCATTCCACGTGTTGTGGTTGTTGACGATCCAGGTGTGGCTGTAGTCCTTCAGGGTTTCGGTGCAGACCTTGGTGCCGTTATTACCATTACCCGTACACGTGCAGCTGCTGCCGGTGCCGCCAATGCCGGCGCTGCATTTACAACTATTGTTGCCGGAACAAACCGTGATGGTGGTGGTCGTGCTGAGAGGTTTGCTGTCATAGCAGCCGTTGTAATAGTTGGCCGTATCATTATCGACGCCCGGGCAAATGTAGCCGCTATAGCTGCCGCTCGACGGGATTGTGCTGGTGGAGTCGCTGCCGCTGACGGGCGTCTCCACGCAGCCAAAACCTTGGGTGCCAGTTTTAAACGGACAATCGGCGCCGGGGCCGTAGTTTTTCCAGTTCGCGGGCTTCGAGGTTTTAATCGACGCCGGTTCGGCTTCCCAGGCAGACCAGCCGGTGACCCAGCCGGCCGCCGTGCTGGTGGCGCCGATATTCACATCCCGCGAAAATGGAATGAGGGAGATGTAGACGTCGCCGGTTGTCTTGTTGAGATTGCTGAGCGTGTCGACCATACCTTTGGCGGCGGTTTGCAAGTTGGATATCTTGTCGTCATCGTCCATCGATCCGGTGACGTCGAGCGCCATGGCGACTCGCATCCGCGCGGTTCCCCATGTGGCTGTCGAACTGGTGTTAAAATCCAACTTGGGGAAACCAGCGACTTTCATGAAGTCGGTGGTTACGGAGCTAGACCCGGTAACGACGACAGTTGAGGCTCCCGAGGCGTCTTTCGCGGTGTAGGTTCCGTGAACGGTAGGGGTGGCGGCGTCTTTGTTGTTATAGAGCGCAGCGAAATAGACTGCTGCCTTGGCATCGATATCAGAGGCTGAGATCGCGCCTTCGGTGAGGTTTTTCGAGAGCATCAGTGCCGTGGAGTCGAGCGCGGCCTGCATCGAGGACCGCGCGGCGTTGGCGCGGGAATAGTCGATGGCGGCGCCGACGAAGCCGATGACGGGCACCAGCGCGATGGCGAAGATCACCGCGATATTGCCTTCGTCAGCCCCGATGAACCGGGTGGCCGCGCCGCGAACCAGATTGCGAAGTGATGCTCTAAACATGATTGTCACCGGAAAATGGGTTTCTGCCCCCATTTCGGCTGCCATGACTAAACAGGTGGTAAAGCCATCCTGAGAAAACCGGTAAACAGCCGCATATCTTGGCGGCCGGGCCGGATAGACTGCTGCCATTGTCAACAGGCGCTAAACGGCGGAGGTGCGCGTTTTGTCAAGCCGGACAGGATTGATTAACCTTAGGCGATCGCGTGTGCCGGGAATCAGACGCTACAGGCGGCGCGTTCGGGGAGTGGTGGCGCGCTTGCGGCAAGCCGGGCGCGGTCCCATATTCCTGTGATCGATCCAGCAATTGGGTCGGCGCCGGCCGGGAGCCGCGATCTGGAAAGCTTGCCGAGAAACCCGACGATGGCTCCAGATCGGACCATCGGCTGGTCGCAGTCCGGTTTTCCTGTGGGGATTTCGAACACTTAAGCCATGCTACAGCCGTCTTCAAACATCGACCCGTCCGCGACGCCCGGAGGCGTGGCTTCTGTGCCCCGAATGGGCAATGACGAGGGCCGCACCAACGGACCCGCTGGTCCCACCACATCCGTCATCACCAAGGTCAAGCCGAAGACCAAACGTCCGAATCTGTACCGCGTCCTGATATTGAACGACGACTACACGCCGATGGAGTTTGTCGTTCACGTGCTGGAGAAGTTTTTCCAGAAGGACGTCGAAGCGGCGACCAAGATCATGCTGCACGTTCATCATCACGGAATCGGCGAATGCGGCGTTTTTACCTATGAGATCGCCGAGACCAAGGTCACCCAGGTGATGGATTTTGCGCGCAAACACCAGCATCCTTTGCAATGCGTGATGGAAAAGAAGTAGCCTTGCGTGAAATCGCCTAAAAACGGGAACGAGTCTTGCATCGAACTTACAGGCGCGCAGGCAACGGGAACCGGTCTTTTGCCATGATCAGGCGTAACTATATATGACAAAGGTTGTTGTTGCCTGACACGGCGGCGGCGATCATGATGGCTGGGGGCCATAGAGGACGCGAATGCCGACTTTTTCTCAAAGCCTTGAACAATCCCTGCACCGTGCGCTGGCGATCGCGAACGAGCGCCATCATCAATATGCGACGCTCGAACACCTTCTGCTGTCGCTGATTGATGATTCGGACGCGGCGGCGGTGATGCGGGCCTGCAGCGTCGATCTCGACAAGCTGCGCACCAGCCTGGTCAATTATCTCGAAACCGAATTCGAAAACCTGGTCACCGACGGCGCTGACGATGCCAAGCCGACCGCGGGCTTTCAGCGCGTGATCCAGCGCGCGGTGATTCACGTCCAGTCATCCGGTCGCGAAGAAGTGACCGGCGCCAATGTCCTGATCGCGATCTTTGCCGAGCGCGAGAGCCATGCCGCCTACTTCCTGCAGGAGCAGGACATGACGCGCTATGATGCGGTCAATTACATCAGTCACGGCATTGCCAAGCGGCCCGGCGTTTCCGAGGCGCGGCCGGTGCGCGGCGTCGATGAGGAGACCGAATCGAAGAACGGCGAAGACTCCAAGAAAAAGGGCGACGCGCTCGATACCTATTGCGTCAACCTCAACAAGAAGGCGCGCGACGGCAAGATCGATCCGGTGATCGGACGCAATTCCGAGATCAACCGGGCGATCCAGGTGCTCTGCCGCCGGCAGAAGAACAATCCGCTGTTCGTGGGCGAGGCCGGCGTCGGCAAGACCGCGATCGCGGAGGGCCTCGCCAAGCGAATCGTCGATAGCGAAGTGCCGGAGGTGCTGGCGGCTGCGACGGTGTTCTCGCTCGACATGGGCACGCTGCTCGCGGGCACCCGCTATCGCGGCGACTTCGAGGAGCGACTGAAGCAGGTTCTGAAGGAACTCGAAGCCCACCCCAACGCGATCCTGTTCATCGACGAGATCCATACCGTGATCGGCGCCGGCGCCACATCTGGCGGCGCGATGGATGCCTCCAATTTGCTCAAGCCGGCGCTCGCATCGGGCACGATCCGCTGCATGGGCTCGACCACGTACAAAGAGTATCGGCAGCATTTCGAAAAGGATCGCGCGCTGGTGCGCCGGTTCCAGAAGATCGACATCAACGAGCCGACGGTCGAGGACGCCATCGCGATCCTGAAGGGCCTGAAACCGTATTTCGAGGACTATCACCGGCTGAAATACACCAACGAGGCGATCGAGGCCGCGGTTCAGCTCTCGTCGCGCTACATCCATGACCGCAAGCTGCCGGACAAGGCGATCGACGTGATCGACGAATCCGGCGCGGCCCAGATGCTGGTGGCGGAGAACAAGCGCAAGAAGACCATCGGCATCAAGGAAATCGAAACCACCATTGCGACCATGGCGCGGATTCCTCCAAAAAGCGTATCCAAGGACGATGCCGAGGTGCTCAAGCATCTCGAGCAGACGCTAAAACGCGTGGTGTTCGGCCAGGATAAGGCGATCGAGGCGCTTTCGGCATCGATCAAGCTGGCGCGCGCGGGCCTGCGCGAGCCGGAGAAGCCGATCGGCTCCTATCTGTTTTCGGGCCCGACCGGCGTCGGCAAAACCGAGGTCGCAAAGCAGCTTGCCGAATCGCTTGGCGTCGAACTGATCCGGTTCGACATGTCGGAATATATGGAGCGCCACACCGTGTCGCGGCTGATCGGCGCGCCTCCGGGCTATGTCGGCTTCGATCAGGGCGGTCTGCTCACCGATGGCGTCGATCAGCACCCGCATTGCGTGGTGCTGTTGGACGAAATCGAGAAAGCGCATCCGGATCTCTACAATGTGCTGCTGCAGATCATGGATCACGGCCGGCTGACCGACCACAACGGCAAGCCCGTCAACTTCCGCAACGTGATCCTGATCATGACCACCAACGCCGGCGCCGCGGATCTGGCGCGGCAGGCGTTCGGCTTCACGCGCAACAAGCGGGAAGGCGACGACCACGAGGCCATCAACCGCCAGTTCGCCCCGGAATTCCGCAACCGGCTCGACGCGATTATTTCGTTCGCGCATCTCAATGCCGAGGTGATCGGCATGGTGGTTGAGAAGTTCGTGCTGCAGCTTGAGGCCCAGCTTGCGGATCGTGACGTCACTATCGAACTGTCGGAGCCTGCCAAGGCCTGGCTCATTCAGCACGGTTACGACGAGCAGATGGGTGCGCGGCCGATGGCTCGCGTCATCCAGGAACACATCAAGAAGCCGCTGGCGGACGAAGTGCTGTTCGGCAAGCTGAAGGGCGGCGGCCACGTTCGGGTGGTGCTGGTGAAGGACGAAGCGGTCGCCGGCGTAGAGCTGGAAAAAATCGGCTTCGAGTATCTCGAAGGCCCGGTCACGCCGAAGCCGGAGAAGCTCCCGGGCGCGCGCAAGCGGACGCCGCCGCGCAAGCCGAAACCCAGTGGTCCCGGCGGATCGAAAGGCCCGGCCACGCGAGGCCCTCTGGTCAAGGTGTGATTCTGATCGATTGAGAATAGCGAACGGCCGGCAGCGATTGCCGGCCGTTCTTTATCTGCGTTTAGTGGCCGGGCAGGGATTCAGCCCTCGCCCAACAGCTCCTTGATGCGGCGCTGAAGCTGGCGCTTTTTTTGTTCGCTGCGGCGCAGCCGCTCGTCGAGATCGGATGCCGGAACGCCCGACGCTGTCATGGTCCGGAATGCCAGCCCAACCCTGTCGGCCTGCCGCCAGATCATCCTTGCGAGGTACGAGCGACCCTTTCGCGCGATGGTCAAATTCATTTCTTCCGGCAGTCTCGCGGTTTCATCGAACTGCACGCAGGCGCCGCCCTCGGAAATATTGCGCACGACGCAATCCATTGTCGAGCCGCGATCGTTGATCGAGGCAACGCCTCCGAAGATCACCTTGTCCCGCACGCTTTGCCGTCGATCCAGCATCGGACTATCCCCAATGAAAGGAACGACTCTACGCTGCTTTGCGGAGTGCGGAAGACTGCGCCCCAAGAATATGCGGCGTTAACGTAAACCGATCGCGCAAATAACGATGCGGATTCCCGGATATCTTCCGGCGCGGGACATCTAAGCCGCGCTCTCGCGGATGCCGCGTGCGATCGCTTTCTGGGCATCGAACTCGCGCCGCCGCCGCGCCAGTTCCTCAGGACTCATCTGCGCGATATTGTTGTAATCGCGTTTCCAAGATGCGTCCGTGCTCCAGCGCAGCGGCGACTGTACCGTGGTCTGCGGGCCGGGGGCTGTTTCCAGCACACGCAACGCCAGCTCCAGCGTGAAGGCCTGCGACTCCGGGTCGTGCGGCTTGCCGGCGGAATTGCCCAGCGGAAAATCGCTGAACAGAAAGCGCGGCACGCCGGCGTGCTCGACGATATCCTTGGCGCAGCCCATCACCACGGTGGAAATGCCGTTGGCTTCCAGATGCCGCGCGACGAGGCTGATGGTCTGGTGGCACACCGGGCAGTTCGGCACCAGCACCGCGGCATCGACGCCGTCGGCTTGGCAGCGCGCGAGAATTTCCGGCGCATCGGTTTCGATGGTGACGCGGTGGCTGCGGTTGGTCGGCGCACCGAAGAAACGCGGTGCGACCTCGCCGATCCGTCCCGTGCCCGCGAGCCGCTTCAACTGCGGCAGCGGAAACCAGGTGCCGCTGTCGTCGGCTGAGCTGTGGACGCGGTCATAGGCGATGTGGGAAATCCGAAGATCGTGCGGCTTCGAGGTGTCGCCGTCGTAGACCGAATAGAATTTGGCGCCGCCATTGTATTTCGCGCTGGGTCCTTGATCGCCCTTGGCGGAATCGAATGGGGCGGCGGTGGTGACGATGGCGACCCGGGACTGGCCAAGCGGTTTTCGCAGCGGCTGGAATGGCGCGTCCACATGATGCGCCCAGCGGTAGGGCGTGTCGTAGCCGATCGCCTGATAATAGCCACGCGTCCGCGCCATGTAGGGGATCGGTACATCGTCGTCGGACGCGAAGCCGAGCGGTTGATCTGGAGCTGCGGTCATGCCTTGCGCTCCCTCGCGCGCGCCATCATTCTTCAATAGCTAGCTAGTCCAAAGTTGCTGTCAAGCACCGCTCGCGGCAGGAAACAGGTATGACGCTTCGAGTCATCGGTCTGTGCCTTGTGCTTGCCGGGCTCGCCTCGCTCGGTTTGCTGGACCAGCGCGCAATTGCGGAGGATTCGTCTCTCGCCGCCAGCGGCTTCGTAAAGCCGAGCGTAGAGGAACTCGCCACCGTTCGAGACGAAGTAAAAAAGCCCGCGGAAACTGCACGCGATACCGACACCCGCGAAGCGATGTGCCTGATGATCGAATCGGCGGCGAGGGCGCAGGACCTGCCGCTGGAATTTTTCGCCCGCGTGATCTGGCAGGAAAGCCGGTTTCAGTCCGACGCCGTCGGTCCCATGACTCGCCGCGGCCAGCGGGCACAGGGTATTGCGCAATTCATGCCGGGTACGGCCAGCGAGCGCCGGCTGCTCGATCCCTTCGATCCGGTGCAGGCGCTGCCGAAATCGGCGGAATTCCTCAGTGAGTTGCGCGGCCAGTTCGGCAATCTCGGCCTTGCGGCGGCGGCTTACAACGCCGGTCCGCGGCGGGTGCAGGAATGGCTCGCCGGCACGGGGTACATGCCGCAGGAGACGCGCAATTATGTTCTCGCCATCACCGGCACGTCGGTCGATGACTGGGCTACCGCAGGCAAGAACGGCAAAGCGCCGGACCGCGCGCCGACGTCCAGTTGCCGGGAGCTGATGGCGCTATTGCGCCGCGCGCCCAATCCCTTCGTTACTGAACTTGAGCAGCACGTGAAACTCAGCGCGGCCCGCGAGTGGGGCGTGCAGCTTGCCGCGGGCTTCAATCGCGACCGCGCACTGGCAATGTATTCCCGCGCGATAAGGCGGCTTAGCGCCGTCATTGGCGATCAGGACCCGAGCTTGCTCGGAACGACGTTGCGTAGTCGCGGGACGCGCATGTTCTATCAGGTGCGGATCGGCGCCGATACGCGCGTCGCTGCCGACGATCTCTGCAATCGTATTCGCCGCGTCGGTGGCGCCTGCTTCGTACTGCGAAACATGAACGTCAGGGGTTAGGGCGGCAATCGCAGGGCTGGTGTGAACGCAGTTTGCTTGACGGCGGTGCCTTTCGCCAGCGTTATGCCTGTCGCAACTCACGTGTTTTCGGGTGTCCGTGCCGCTTCCTGCTCTCGATTCTCCCAAATGGCAAAGCTCCACGCGGGCGTTCGCGTGGGGCCTGCGTTCGGTCACCTCGACGGTCCTGAGCCTCGTGCTGTTCGCCACCTATCTCGGCATCGGCGCGCTGGCGCATGACACGCATTTCAGTCTGGGGTGGGTGCTGGCGAGCACGGCTTTGGTCTGGGCCGGGCCTGCGCAGATCATCTTGATATCGACGCTGGGTTCTGGCGCTACGGTGGTGCAGGCCGCGATCGCAGTGACCGTGAGTGCCGTCAGGTTGTTCCCGATGGTGGTGTCTGTCTTGCCGATGATGCGCACGCCGCGGACCAGGCGGCGTGACCTGATATTCACCACGCATTTCATTGCGATCACCATGTGGGTGGAATGCTTTCGCCTGCTGCCGCACGTGCCGCGCGAACGGCGCATTGCTTTCACCAACGGGCTCGGCGTCGGTCTGATGTCGGTATGCCTGATGGCGACCGCCATCGGTTACGGTCTCGCAGCCAGTCTTCCGCAGCTGTTCGGCGCGGCTATCCTGCTGCTGACGCCGCTGGCGTTCCTGCTCTCCACCGCGCGCAACTGCCGGCAACTTGCCGATATTGTCGCACTGGCGCTGGGACTGGCGCTGTTTCCCCTTGTATCGCTGCTGCATACCGGCGTCGATATTCTGATCAGCGGCGTTTCGGCGGGCACCATTGCCTACGGCGTTCATTGGTGGCGGGAACGCGCATGAGCGGTTTCTTCGGCGACTGGAATGCCTTGATGGTGCTGCTCCTCGCGGGCGTTCTGCCCAATGAGGTCTGGCGCATGCTCGGATTGTGGCTTGGCAGCGGCGTCGATGAAGGATCCGAACTGCTGATCTGGGTGCGCGCCGTGGCAACCGCCATTCTCGCCGGCGTGATCGCACAGATTCTGGTGTTTCCACCGGGCGCATTGGCCAGCGTGCCGGGGTTTTTGCGCTATGGCGCGGTGGCAGCAGGGCTCGCGGTCTTCATCGTGACGCGGCGGTCGATTTTCGCTGGCGTGGTTTGCGGCGAGGTTGTTATGCTTGCCGGCAAGTGGTGGTTAGGTTGACTGGGGAGGCGAAATGCTCAGCGCACGATCCACCAAGATCTCATTTTTCGCGATTGTCGCAGCGCTCGTCAGTTCTGATGCAGGTGCGGTTGACTATCCGGTTCGCCCCATCAAACTCGTCGTTCCTTATGCCGCCGGCGGCCCGACCGACGTTCTCGGCCGGCTGGTCGCCGACTTTCTCGGCCGGGATCTGAAGCAGGCGACCATCGTCGAGAATAAAGCGGGCGCTCAAGGGGCGATCGGCGCCGAAGCGGTGGCCCGTTCGGAGCCCGACGGCTACACCTTGATGGTCGCGGCGGCGTCCATCATCGTGCTCAATCCCATGCTTTACAAAAAGCTGTCCTACGATCCTGTGAAGGATTTTCGGATGCTGGCGCTGGTGACCGACCTGCCTGTGGTGATGGAGGTGCATCCGTCGGTGCCGGCGAAGACCGTTGCGGAATTCGTCGCCTACGCCAAACAAAATCCCGGCAAGCTGAATTTCGGCTCGGCTGGCACCGGCGGCACCATTCATCTCGCCGGCGAGATGTTCAAGCAGATGGCGGGCGTCGAGATGACCCACGTTCCCTACAAAGGCGCAGGCCCCGCACTGACCGATCTGCTTTCCGGCAATATCCAGGTGATGTTCGACTCGTTGAGCACTGCGCTGCCGCCGGTAAAATCCGGACTGTTGCGGCCGCTGGGCGTCAGTTCGGCGCAGCGGAGCTCCGATCTTCCGGATGTTCCGACCATTGCCGAGAGTGGCTATCCCGACTATGTCGTCAGCGTCTGGTATGGCATCGTCGCGCCGGCAAAATTGCCGGACGATGTCGCACAAAAGATAAGCGGAAGCCTCGATCGCGCCTTGAACGACGATGCGTTTCGCGCCTCGCTGGAAAAGATCGGATTTCCCGTGTTCCGTCCCCGCAGCGCCGCTGCGATCACGGAATTTGTTGACGCCGATCGGGCGCGGTGGACCAAGGTAATCAAGGCACAAAACATTTCGCTGGATTGAGGTTGGTTGCGATGGTTCGAGAGAGTGAAATTCGCGAAGGCGAGACCTCGGTCGATCAACCCGCGGCGCGCGACGCTGGCCTCGTGTTCATCGGCCGCATCCGCACGCCCTGGACCTCGCGCCTGATGACCCCAAGGCAGGGGCGCCACGATGGCCCGGTCTGCCGCCTGGAGATCTTTGAGCCATGGGTGGCGGCGCTGAAGGGCGTCGATTTCTACTCGAATCTCGAGGTGATCTACTGGCTGCATCTGTCGCGCCGCGATCTGGTGCTGCAGAGCCCAAAGAACGATCAGTCGACCCGCGGCACGTTTTCGCTGCGCTCGCCGGTGCGGCCTAATCCGATCGGCACGTCGATCGTCAAGCTGGTTGGCGTCGAGGGCAATGTGGTTCTGGTGCGCGGCCTCGATTGCCTCGATGAGACGCCGCTGCTCGACCTCAAGCCCGACCGATGTGAATTCACGCCGCTGGCGCCGCCGCAGCCCGGCGATTTCGAGACGGAGTAGGTCTCTCGTCATTGCGAGGAGCGACGAAGCAATCCAGTCTTGCTGCGTAGGCTTCTGGATTGCTTCGCTTCGCTCGCAATGACGGTGTTTCAACACAATCGACGGCGTTTCGCTGCGCTCAACCCATCCTACGATTTCAGCGCCGCGATTAGCTTCGTCGCGTTGTCTTCCAGCACTTTTGTATCTTCCTTGCGGCTGGCAGGCGGCAGCAGCGCGATGCCGTCATGACGCGGCATCACATGCATATGCAGGTGAAACACCACCTGACCGCCGGCGGCTTCGCTGAACTGCTGCACGGTGATGCCGTCGGCGTTGAAAGCCTTCATGGCCGCGGCGGCGATCTTGTGGGCGCCGCGCGCGACATGGGCGAAATCCTCCGGCGCAATATCGAGGATGTTGCGGGCAGGGGCTTTCGGAATCACCAGCGTATGGCCGGGCGTCCGCGGCATAATGTCGAGGAAGGCGAGGACCTGATCGTCCTCGTAGACCTTGTAGCAGGGAAACTCACCGCGCAGGATCTTGGCGAAGATGTTGTTATTGTCGTACGCGGTCATGACTGCTCCTCTATATACGCTCATCAGGACGGCTCGTCGGGCGCTTTACGGAACGGCCCGGTCTCGGTCAGTTCGCGGACCGCTTCGGCCACATACTGTCGCTCGCGATTGAGATAATCACGCACGGCGTGGCGCAGGCCGGGGTCGGCGATGTAATGCGCCGAGTAGGTGGTCTGCGGCAGGTAGCCCCGCGCGATCTTGTGCTCGCCCTGTGCGCCGGCCTCGACCCGCTTTAGCCCGCGCCTAATCGCAAAATCGATGGCCTGATAATAGCAGACCTCGAAATGCAGGAACGGGTGGTGCTCGACCGCGCCCCAGTTGCGTCCGAACAAGGCGTCGGAGCCGATGAAATTGATCGCGCCGGCGATCCAGCGCCCGTTGCGCTTGGCCATCACCAGCAGAACGTCGTTGGCCATGGTCTCGCCTACAAGCGAAAAGAACGCGCGGGTGAGGTAAGGGCGGCCCCATTTTCGCGAGCCGGTCTCCATGTAGAACGCGAAGAATGCGTCCCACGCGTCCTCGGTGATGTCGCTGCCGGTCAGCGCATGGATCGTGATGCCGTTGGCAAGCGCCTCGCGCCGTTCTCGCTTGATCGCCTTGCGATGCCGCGAATTGAGAGAGCTAAGGAAATCCTCGAAGCTGGCATAGCCCTCGTTGTGCCAGTGGAACTGCTGGTCGGTCCGCTGCAGGAATCCGTTTTCGGCGAGAAATTTCCATTCCGTTTCGCGCGCAAAGGTGACGTGAACCGAGGAGGCTTCGGTCGCTTCGCACAGCGCCACCAATCCGGCGGCAAGGGCGCCGCCGATGACTTCCGCATCGGCGCCGTCGCGGATCAGCAACCTCGGTCCCGTTGCAGGGGTGAATGGAACCGAGGCCTGGAGTTTGGGGTAATAGCGGCCGCCGGCCCGCTCATAGGCGTCGGCCCAGCCTCGATCGAACACGTATTCGCCCTGCGAATGCGATTTCAGATAGCAGGGGACGATGCCGGCCACGACGCCATCAAGCCGCGCCAGCAGATGCCGCGGGCCCCAGCCGGTGCGCGCGCAGGCCGAGCCCGATGCCTCTAACGCGGTAAAAAAAGCGTGCGAAACAAACGGGTTGTAGCCGCTTGTTGAACGGCAGCGTGAATCATCTGTGAAATCGGATGAAGCCAGCGTATCGAAGCCATTGAGCGAACCGGGGCCTATCGGCGGGTTGGCGCAGGCGTCCCATTCGTCAGCCGAAACCTGGCTGACCGACGATACCGCTTCGAGGGAAATTTCAGATGAGGCCATCGACAACTTGAACCGTCACATTGCGATCAGCCATCGCTTGCGGTGACCCACGCTAAAGATCGTGCATTGCAAAGGCGACTTCAAGTGTTTCGCCGCGTCAGGTTTCCGGCCGGAACCCTTCGAAAATCATCTGGTCGGCGTGGCGCGCGGCAGTTGCGCGTTGTTCCGGCGTGCGCACGGTCCAGGTCAGCAGCGGACAGCCGAAGATGTTGCGGGCGATCCAGGGCGCCACGGCAGGAAGCTCGTCCACCCAATAGGCGACGAAATGCGGCCGGGTGCGATAGGCATGGCGCAGATGGAGCATGCCGCGGCGCTGCGCCGGCGTCGCCTCCGGCCAGTCGGCTTCGGTGTATTCGCGCTGGGCGACGATGCCGCGCGGCCGCGACGGCATCAGCTCGCGTAGTGCCATCACCTGATCCGGATCGAACGACATCCCGACCGCCAGGCCGCTATAGGAAGCCAGCACCTCGGCCATCCGCGTCACCAGCCTGCGGTCGCCGTCAAAATAGCTTTTCACCTCGATCACTAAAGGCACGCGGCCCGCGACCAGCGCGCAGAGGTCGCCGAGGGTCATCATCTTTTCGGGCGTATCCTTGAAGACGACCTGCTTGAGTTCGGCCGATGTCTTGCCCAGCAGCGCGCCCGAGCCTTCCGTGAGGCGGCCAAGCTCGTCGTCATGATGCACCATCGCCTCGCCATCGGCGCTGAGCTGGATGTCGCACTCGATGGCGAAGTTCGCCGCAACCGCGGCGGCCGCAGCAGCAGGCATGTTCTCGATGATCCCACGCCCGACATCATGCAGCCCGCGATGAGCCACCGGCCGCGCGGTCAGCCAGTCCGGCGCGCGCATCTCTGCCGGCTCGCTCAAGAGACCTCGAATATCCCCTCGACCTCGACCGCGGCGTCTGAGGGAAGCGAGGCGACGCCGACGGTGGTTCGCGCGTGTCGGCCCTTGTCGCCGAATGCCGCCACCATCAGGTCCGACGCGCCGTTCAGCACCTTCGGTCCGTCGACGAAATCCGGCGCCGAATTGACAAAACCGCCGAGCCGGACCACCCGCACCACCTTGTCGAGATCGCCGAGTGCGGCCTTGATCTGGGCCAGAAGGTTGATGGCGCAGCCGCGGGCCGCGGCGTTGCCTTGCTCGACGGTGACGCCGGCCCCCAACTTGCCCTTGGCGATCAGCTTGCCTTCGGGATTGACGCAGACCTGGCCGGACACAAACAGCAGATTGCCGGTGCGCACGAAGCCGACATAATTAGCCACTGGTGCCGCGGGCTCGTGCAACGTGATGCCCTGTTCCGCCAGTTTCTGCTCGATCGTTCCTGCCATATCGCTCCCCAAGGATTCATTTCGCGCCCGAGTTTTTTGACGTAAAGCGTTGGGCTCACTCTATTTCGCCCATCGCGCCGCCACATGCAAGCAAGGCTAAGATCGCGCCGCTCGCCGCCTTGCGACGCCCATTCCGCACCGGAAAATATGGCAATTCGGCAGCCGATTCCTGCGTTTCCGCATCTCGGCCCTAGTTGCGGCGCAATAGGCGGATTACTATTGTGGGATTCTCATCGCAGGAGACGGCATGGGTCGTTCGCAGCAGATTTCGCATTTTGGTGCCGCATTGACGGTTGCCGCGGCCGCTTTCGCGCCCGGTTTTGGTGCCGCGCAAGCCGCGGCCGGCGCGCCGTTTCTGGCGCACCAGGCGCTGTATGAACTGAGCCTGGTGAAGTCGCGCGGCAGCACCTCGATCGAAAGCGCGCGCGGGCGCATCCTGTACAATTTCTCCGGCAGCGCCTGCGAGGGCTACACTTCGGATTTCCGGCAAGTCTCCGAACTCGACAGTGGCGAGGGCAAGATGACCTTGAGCGATCTGCGCTCCACCAGTTGGGAAGATGGCGCCGGCAAAAGCTATCGCTTCAAGATCGATACCCGCATGAATAACGGCGATCCCAATGCGGTCGATGGCGTCGCCGAACGCACCGGCAACCTGGTGACGGTGAAGCTGAAGCAGCCGGTCGCCAAGACCTTTACGCTCGACGGCAGCACGGTGTTTCCGACCGAGCAGATCCAGCGCATCATCACCGCCGCCAAAGAGGGCAAGTCGGTGCTCGAATTGAGCGTCTATGACGGCTCCGACAACGGTGAGAAGGTCTACAACACGCTCTCGGTGATCGGCCAGCCGATTCCCGGCGACCGCACCACCGCGACACCTGACCCATCCACG
>Ga0193726_1000110_pt1 | contig 128977 bp, 133 predicted proteins | sample H2c1metaG_FD_144928 | JGI IMG/M metagenome (GOLD analysis project Ga0193726, IMG submission 144928) | Soil microbial communities from a riparian zone of the East river system, Colorado, United States - H2c1 | ecosystem: Environmental > Terrestrial > Soil > Riparian zone | place: USA: East...
GGTGTTGTTCAACGAGACCGGCACCAGCTCGCTGACCATCAGCGGCGTGAACTTCAACTCCAAGGGTCTCGGCCTGTCGGCCGCCTCCGGCACCGGGTTCCTCGACAACAACAACATCACCGCCTCGGAAACCTCGATCAATGCGGCGATTACCACGGTGCGTGCCCAGACCGAGACGTTCGGTACCAATTCGGGCACGATCTCGACCCGTCAGACGTTCGAGCAGAACATGATCAATACGCTCCAGACGGGCGCCAGCAACCTCGTGCTGGCCGATCAGAACCAGGAAAGCGCCAACTTGCTGACGTTGCAGACGCGGCAGCAATTGGAAATCTCGGCGCTGTCCATCGCCAACCAGGCGAACCAGTCGGTCCTCAAGTTGTTCCCGTAATACCTTCTGGAACAGGCCTACCAAGGCGGCGGGGCGAAAGCCCCGCCGTTTTTCTTTTGGCGAGCGGCAAATCGCGAATGGCGAGACGGGCCGCTTAGTCGGGCATTAACCGGCATTCGCAACACTGGATCGGCTTTCGAAGGATTCGAACGTGGCCCTGAAGCTCGAACTCAAACCCGGCGAGCGCGTCATCCTCGGCGACTGCGTCATCACCAACGACGATCAGCGCACGCGGCTGACCATCGACGGCACGGTTCCGATCCTGCGCGAGAAGGACGTCATGACGCTCAGCCGCGCCAACAGCCCGGCGAAGCGCATCTATCTCGCCGTGCAGCTGATGTACACGTCGAAACATCCGCAGGACCACCACGCGCTCTATTTCCGCCTGGTGCGCGAGATCGTCAAAGCGGCGCCGAGCACGCGGCCCTATATCGACAGCATCAATAATCGAATCTTAACAGGCGAGCTGTACAAAGCCTTAAAGGAAACGCGCAAGCTCATCGCCTACGAAAAGGAACTGCTCGACCATGCATTACGCCAGCAAAGCCTACGCGAAAGCCGCGAAGGAGACGCTCGCTCCGCGTGAACTGGAAGCAAGCCTACTGCTCAACGCCGCGGCAAAGCTGCAGGCGGTGCACGATTCCTGGCGCGACAAGCCGGCCGGATTGAACGAGGCGCTTTCGTACAATCGCAAACTCTGGACCGTTTTCATCGACGCCGTGACGAGTGACGACAACAAGTTGCCGGCGCAGGTGCGGCAGAACCTTGCCAATCTCGGTGCATTCGTCATGGGCGAGACCTTCTCGCTGATGACCAAGCCGAAGCCGGAGCACGTCGAGTCGCTGATCCGGATCAATCGCGGCATCGCCGCCGGCTTGCGCGGCAAGGCGTAGCGCAGCAGCCGAATTGCCAATAAAAATGGCGAGCAGCCCCGCTGCTCGCCATTTTGCTTTTCGCCGCGGGCCGTTCGATTACCCGCTCGACGGCGACAGATAATTCACCAGGCTCAATTGCGCGAGCCGCGCCGTGACCGACAGCGACGCCGACAGGCTGTTTTGCAGCGTCAATATCTGCTCGCCGATCTGGTTCTGATCCACGCCGTCGATGCTTTGCATCATGCCGGTCAGCGTGGTCTGGGTCTGCGTGTTCAGGTTCGTGGCGTTGCTCATGGTGGTCTGCGCATTGACCAGATCGGACTCGATGTCGCTGATCTGTTGCGTGCCGGGCTGACCGTCGAGGTTCGCCGCCACCTTCTGGCCGAGCGCCTGGTAGCTCGCTTGTGCGTTCGGGTCGCTCGCCGAATAGGTCGTCGCCGCCAGGAGGGCGACATTGGCGACCAGCGAGGTGATGGCCTGCTCGTTGGCGCGCATGCCATAGGCAATGGTGGTCGAAGGGCCGACCTGGGCCTGCGCGGTCTGGAGCGCCGGCGTCGCACCGGATTCGCCGGTGTACCAGAACACCGTATTGGCGGGGGTTCCGGCCACCAGCGACGTCGAGGAGGCCGGCGTGCCGCTGACCCGCAACGGTGGGTTCGAATTGAAAAAGTCATTGGCCGCGGCGATCGCGGAGGCCGCCGGCAACGCGGTCTGCGCCAGGCTCGATATCGCGCCCGACAGCGCGGTTTGCAGATTGCCCGCGGTCACGGTGGCGTTGGCGCCGATGGTGAACTGGTTGGCGCCCGGCGGTGAGTCCGTGGTCGCTTGCAGCGTGATGGTCTGGCTCGAACCGTCGGGCAGCGTCAGGCCGAACGCGATCGTATCGCCGGCGTTGGGATTGGCGCCGAGATTGACCGCGACCGACGGCGGTGAGCTCGACGTCACGGCGGCGCCGGTCAAGTTCGAGGTGATGCTCGAGACCTTGAAGCCGAACGGCGACGTCGCGGAATCGTCGGCGAGCGACACGCTCGAACCCGATCCGCCGACCACCAGACGGCCGGAGCCGGTGCCGAGATCGGCCTGCGCGCGCTCGTTGATCACCTGGACCAGGCCGGCCTGGGCGCCGTTGCCGTTGAGAATTTCATCGCTACTCGCGACCGACGGTGTCGTCGTGGCACTGCCCGAGAAAATGTAATTGTTGCCGACCTGGGTATTGAGCAGCGACAGGATCTCGCCGAGTTGCGACACCGCGGCGGCCTGGGTCGACGTCTGGCCGTTGCCGTTGAGCGCGAACGCGCCTTGCTGGCCGATCGCTTGCTCGACCGTGTTGCGAGAGCCGTCGAGCTGGCTCAGCACCGATTGCGCCACGCTCAGCGTGGTGCCGACGGTGGTCGCCGTGTTGCTGTAAGCGTTGATCGCCGACATTTGCCTGTTCAGCGCCAGCGCCAGTCCGGCTTGCGAGCCGAGACCGGAATAGGTCTGCGCCGCCTGCCCGCTGCCCAGCTCCGCAGTCAGCTTGTCGAGCTGCTTACCCATGTTGTTCACGGCCTGGATATTGGCGGCCGTGATCGATCCGGGACCGGTAATGCTCATTACTGCACCGTCTGTAGCAACATCGACATCATCTGCTGGATCGTCGACATCACCCGCGCATTGGCGCCATAAGCGTTTTGCAGCGCGATGAGGTTGGACAATTCAGTGTCGATGCTGACGCCGGATGTGCTGTTGAAGCGCTGCTGCAAGGCGCTGACCACGGTGTCCTGGCCCTGCTGCAAATTGGTCGCCGCGTTCGCCGCCTGGCTTTGCTGGCTCATGATCGCGCTCATGTAATCGGCGAGCGTGGCGCTGAACGGCTGTTGCGCGCTGCCGATGCCGGTGCTCGGCGCATAGGTGAGCGTGGCGCCGGTCAATTGGCTGAGCAAAAAGTTCGGCCGCGTCGGATCGCCCGCCGCGGTGCCGGCCGCGTAGGCGACGAGGCTTGCGGGCGCTGCGGCGAGCGCGGCATTCACCGTGATGCGGCCGGCAAGGCCCGTGGTCTGGGAGCCGGCCGACGTGAGCGCGCCGGTGATCGGCGTCGTGCCGTCGAGGAACAGCGGCAATTGCGCGCTGCCGCTGGTCAGCGATGTCACCGTCGAGGTCGCCGACAGCGCATTGACGACGTTGGTGGTGCTGCTGGCGTTGACGGCCTGCAACACGGTGCCCGACGGATTGGCGAACTGCAGGTTGGTTCCGAACGCGGCGTTGAGCTGCGTCACCACCGCGGCCATGCCGCCGGCAAGATTGACGCCGACGATCTGGTTGTTCGGATTGGACGGCGAGGTCTGCAACGGCAGCGCGCCGCCCGGCCCCAGCGCCACGAGCGTGATCGTATGCTGGACATTGCCGGTATCGGTATAACTGAGCTGCACCTTATTGCCGGCCGACAAGCTTCCGACGTCGACGTTGAACCCGGTCTGGCTGCCGGAGACCGCCGGCGTGCCCGCCGTGGTCTGGTTCGACAGCGCCTGCGACATTTGATTGGCCAGCTCGTCGAGCTGGTTCTGCGCCTGCGGCAGGATGGTGTCGCGCATCTGCAGATAAGCGCCGATCTCGCCCGACTGGATGGCGCCTGAGGCAACCAGGTCGCTTTGGCTGCCCGACGGCGACGTCAGCGTGATGGTGCCGGCGCCGTCCTGGCTCGGATTGGCGCTCCACAGCGACGTCGCCGACAGCGTGCCGACATTGTTGAAGCTGAGCTGCGCAGCCTGCGTGCCGCCGACCAGCTGCTGGCCGGTCGAGGTGAACAGCGAATATTGATTGTTGGCGTTCTTCTGCACGCGGACGTTCATCAGTTGCGACAGCTGCGCGACGTCCTGGTCGCGCTGGTCCTCGAGCGTCGCGGTCGCTGCATCGGGCTGCGCCGCTTCAAGCTGCAAGTTGATATTGGCGATCTGCGCCAACGCGGTGTTGGCGGTCTGCACGTCGCCGGAGATGCCGGCTTCCGCCTGGCTGCGCAATTGCTGGATGCCGGCCGTCATGCCGTTGAGACTTTGCGCCAGCGCCTGCGCCGCGCCGACCACCGCGGCCTGGCTCGAATACGAGCTCGGGCTGGTGGAGAGCGCCTGCAAAGAGCTGGTGAAATTATTGTAGACCGCGTCGAACGACGACGACGATCCGGGCGTGCCGTAGATCTGCTGCAGCTGCTGATAAATTTGCGCCGCGGTATCGGCAAAGGAGCCGCCGGAGCTTTCGGTCCACAGCTGGCTTTGCAACAGCGCGTTGAGATTGCGGTTGATGCCGCTCGAATCGACGCCTGAGCCGCCACTGCCGCCGGCTGCGACCTCGACCGGCGTAACGGTCTCGTCGACATAGCCGGGCGTGTTGGCGTTGGCCACGTTGCCGGCAATGACCGAAAGGCCCTGCTGGGTGACGTGGATGCCCGCCAACGCAACGGACAGCGCTTGGGAAAGGCTCATGGCTCTAACCGTCCGCGCAAAAGATCACGGTGTTGCCCACCGAGGAGCCGCCGCTCCTCACTGGGTGACATTACTGAATGACCTGGAGCAGGCTCTGGATCATCTGATTGGCGGTCGTCATGACGCGGGCGTTGGCCGAATAGGCCTGCTGCGCCACGATCAATTGGCTGAACTGGGTGGCGATGTCGACGTTCGACGCCTCGAGCGAACTGCCCACGACCTTGCCGGTCGCCGAGTAGATCGGCGTGCCGGAGTCGGGCGTGGCCGCGTAGGCCTCGCCGTTGAGCGGCTCCAGCGAATCCTGGCCGCTGAACGTCGCCAGCGTGACATTGGCCAGAGCGACGGTTTGGCCGTTCGAGAACGCGCCGACGATCTGGCCCTGGCCATCGACCGAGAGCGACTGCATCTGGCCGGCGGTGAAGCCGTTCTGATTGATGGCGGCCACCTGGACATTGCCGGTGGTCGTCGCGAACTGCGTCAGCCCGCCGGAGCCGTAGTTCAGCGTCACGTTGCCGACCACGTCACCATTCACGGTCAGGTTCGGCAGCGCCAAAGTCGTCGCCGTCGGCGCCGTCAATTGGCCGCTGTTATTGAACGTGAACGACGTTCCGGTGTTCTGCCAGGCGACTTGGGTACCGGTCGCGGTGGAGTTGGCCTGGTAGAACAGCTGCCAGGTATTGCCGGTGCCAGAGGTGGCGGTTTCGGCCCAACGCATTTGTACGTTGACCGCGTTGCCTTCCGAATCGTAGGTCGTGATCGAGCCGCCATCGAGCGATTGCGCGGCAAACATTGAGGCGTCTTGGCCTTCGACCGTGCCGGTGCCGGCGGCAGTCGGATCGACCGTGTAACCGCCGGCTACGAACGGCTGCGACGAGGGCGTGCTCGGCAGATTGGCCTGGTAACTGATCTGTGTCGTCGCTTGAGCCGGCAGGAAGCTGTTGTTGAATTGCAGGACCTGGGGCGAGCTGGAGGTTGCGGCTCCCGTCGCTGGATTGAGCGGAATGCCCTCCAGATAGTAGCCGGCGCCATTGACCAGATAGCCGTTTTGATTCACTTGGAAATCGCCGCGACGGGTAAAATAGTTGATGCCGGCGAACGACTGCTGGGTGCCGCCGCCCGCCGATCCCGACGGCTGCGCCACCACGAACCAGCCGTTGCCGTCGATCGCCATGTCGGTCGAGACGGTTTCGTTCTGGATGGTGCCCTGCACGCCGTTGCTGGCGACCGAACCGGCGAACACGCCGCCCGCCGTCTGCTGGCCGAGCGCGGCGGTGGAGACCAGATCCTGAAACGCGGTGTCGGTTTCCTTGTAGCCGATGGTCTGGGAGTTCGCGATGTTGCCCGAAATGTTCTGTAGCGCGAACGACTGTGCCTGCAGACCGGACACCGCGGTGGTCAATGCATCGAAGATACCCATGACATTACCTCTCCAACTCGATCCTCAACGTCACGAACTGGGGCCGCGACGGATGGCCCAACGCCGTGCACCTCCCAGCAATCCCCGTGCCATGGAATTTATCTTTAAATACCAATATCTTATGGGATGGCGCGGTTGTGTCTCCGGGCCGGATATGCCGACCTATCGGCAGATATTGCCGGGTTGGAACGCTCAGCGTCTTGCATCGGCAAGCGCCGCGGCGCCTTGTGAGCGACAAGTTCGCCGTGTTCTAATTCGCTGAAATCACCGAACCCACGGACCCTCATGCGCTTTGAAGGCACCACCGCCTACGTCGCCACCGACGATCTGAAAATCGCCGTCAATGCCGCGATCGCGCTGGAGCGGCCTTTGCTGGTCAAAGGCGAGCCGGGCACCGGCAAGACCGTGCTGGCGATCGAGATCGCCAAGGCGCTCTCGGCCCCGCTGCTCGAGTGGCACATCAAGTCGACCACCAAGGCGCTGCAAGGCCTTTACGAATACGACGCGGTGACGCGGTTGCGCGACAGCCAGCTGGGCGACGCCCGCGTCAAGGACATCCGCAACTACATCAAGCGCGGCAAATTGTGGGACGCCTTCGTCGCCGATGAGCGGCCGGTGCTGCTGATCGACGAGATCGACAAGGCCGATATCGAATTCCCCAACGACTTGTTGCAAGAGCTCGATCGCATGGAGTTCTTCGTCTACGAGACCGGCGAGACCATCCAGGCCCGGCGCCGGCCGATCGTGATCATCACCTCCAACAACGAGAAGGAATTGCCGGACGCGTTTTTGCGCCGCTGCTTCTTCCACTACATCCGATTCCCCGACCCCGACACCATGCGCGCGATCATCGAGGTGCATTTTCCCGGCGTGAAACATCGCCTGGTCGCCGAAGCGCTGAAACTGTTTTACGAAATACGCGATGTTCCCGGCATGAAGAAAAAGCCGTCGACCTCGGAGCTGCTCGACTGGCTCAAGCTGCTGATGGTCGAGGATATTTCGGTCGAGACGCTGCGCGAGCGCGATCCGAAAAAACTCATCCCGCCGCTGCACGGCGCGTTGATCAAGAACGAGCAGGACGTGCACCTGTTCGAGCGGCTGGCGTTCATGGCGCGGCGCGAGGGGCGGTAGCAAGGAGGCCGGGCGATGACCAAAAACTTTACGCGCCGCACCGTGCTCGGCGGCCTCGCCGGCCTTGCCGCCAGCGCGGCTCACGCGGAGGCGGATTGGCCGACGCGCACCATCACCATCATTCACGGCTTCCCCGCGGGCGGGCCATCCGACGTCATTGCCCGTCTGATTGCCGACGGACTGTCACGCTCGCTCGGCCAAGCGGTGATCGTCGAGCCGCGCCCCGGCGCCTCCGGCACCGCGGCGGCGGCGCAGGTCGCGCGCGCGGCGCCCGACGGCTATACGCTGAGCGTCATCCCCTCCGGCCACGCCAGCGCCGCGGCGACGTTTGCCAATCTGCCGTACCGCTCCGTCGACGACTTCACCATGATCACGCTCGCGTCCGAATATCCCTACGTCATGGCGACCAATGTCGACAGCGGCATCAAAAGCGTCGCCGAGCTGATCAGCACCGCGCACAAACGGCCAAGCCCCCTGCTCTACGGCACGCCCGGTGTCGGCTCGGGGCCGCATCTTGCCATCGAGCTGTTTGCGATCGAGACCAAAATCAAGGTGCTGCACGTGCCGTATCGCGGCAGCGCGCCTGCCGTCATGGAGCTGGTCGGCGGCCGGCTCGATTTCATGATGGATCCGCCGGCGACCATGATGGAGTTCATCCGCAGCGGCAAGCTGCGCGCGCTCGCGGTGTCGAGCGCCAAGGAATATTTCGCGCTGCCTGCCGCGCCGACCATTGCCGAAAGCGGCGTGCCCGGTTTCGACGTCAGCGCCTGGCAGGGCCTGGTGGCGCCGGCCGGCCTGCCTGAGCCGATCGTCAACCGGCTCAACGCCGAGGTGGTGCGCATCCTCAAAGACCCAACGACGGTCGAGCGCATGCACACGTTCGGCAACGAGCCGGCGCCGACGACGCCGGCCGAATTCAAGAAGCGGCTGATCGACGACATCGCCAAATGGACGGCGGTGGCGGAGCAGATTCACTTCGAGAAGATCTAAAGACTGGGGATGCTCCGGGCGCCAAGTCGTCGCTGGAATATTGCGGACATTCAAGGGGTAGAATCGAAAACGGTACAGCGCTCCACTTACTGGCCGGCGCCGATATCGAATTGCACGTACACGTCGTCAGCCCAGTCGATTCGCGGAGCGAATTTTAAGCGAACCCTGCTCGTTTCCGGGTCTTCGCTTTCGACAAACCAAAAGTCAACAATATCACTCGTGCCATGAACAATTCCGAAGCGCATACCGCGGAGGAGGCGACGGGAACACAAAACTGCCGCATCCCTAATTCCACCAAAGCTATACACGTGGACTCCTTCAATCGTGCCCATGTAGCCTGTCCCACCGCCACTCGGCATATCGGTCACCTTGGTGATTGCAAAGCCTGTTAGAAGACCAGTGCCGAGGATCGAATGTGCGGCCTCGGATATCTCCTTTCCTAGAATCGAATATGGAACGAGCACCATGGGTTCGGGTCCCACTTTCGGAGCTTCATCAATCACACGACGCCAAAACGGCGAGGTTCCCTCAGTAATGTTCATCGACACATGGCGTTTGGGTCGGTGGTAAAGACCATGCCACACTTGATTGACGAGGTAGTTACGGCTGACTCCAACAAATATCTCCGGCAACTCTTCGAAGCTAACTCCAGCCATCTCGGGGCGGACGAAAGAGCCTTTGCTAATTGTACCGAATTCAGTCTCGGTGACCGGCAGCATACCACTCGTGTCCCGACTGATTGGATATTTGCCAAAACAAGCCATATCCGGGCCATTTGTCAAAATGCTTTCGGTTATTCGCCGACGAACAAGCTCCATCCGGTCTTCGTCCAATGGCGCCGCGCGAAGTCTTTCTTTCCTCAGCGTTTCGAAGGCAGCTACGATATTTGAAAGTATTTCCTGTAGGCCATTCGTAGCGGCCGTCAGGTCTATCTCTTTCTCGAAGGTGTGAGCTGCCTTCTTGAAGGCCTCGTCTTCTTGGGCAGTCGAAAGAGCCTCGACCATCTGCCGCATTGTCCAGATGAAGTTTCGTACATCTTTGTCGTCGCTAAAAAGCGGATCATTTTTCAGGTCCTCGACCAGTCTCGCGACACCTTCATCTCCCTGCTTCGGAAGATTTGCCGCCATGGCAGCAAGAAGCACGGAACGCAGCGTCTCGAATCCATTAATGCCAAACCCGCCATAGATTCGGCCGGAAACCATTCGCGGGGCTGCGAGGTTAGTGAGATAACGGATCAATTCGTCGATCGTGGCGCTGTATCGGCCCTCGGCGAACCGTGGATTAAAAGCGTACCGAAGAGCGAAATCGAACAGGAGTTGAAAGGTCGTTTTCGGTGTGATCGTCGTCAGGTCTGAGCCGTCGGACGTACGTTTCGCTTGGCGTAATGTCAGTACTGCGGCCTGGGCGGCAGTTTCCGACGGCTGTTGGTTCGTCGCATACCAGTATAATGCCACCAAGCCGCAGATACAGACCACGTCGCAGTGCAATTCCCACAACAGAATTCCGAACACTGGACCAGGCAACGCTGCTCCCTCGCCAAACTGCGTGCGGCGTGCGACCTCACGCTGAACGTTCGCCCATTCTTTAGTCACCAAATCTGGGGTGATAAGTAATTGATGTGAAAACAGGTATGTCTCCTGCAAAATGGCATAGAATGGCTGGAGCCAGCGCAAAAGCAGGTCGCGCAACCGATCAGCGCCTAACGCATCGTCATTCCAGACGGCGGACGCCAAAAAATAAGCCGCATTGTGCAGATGCGCCTGAAAGACCGAGAAGCTCTTGCTGAACCTCAACCACTGAGCGCCAGTGGCGTTGGCATTTGGGCGTCGCTCAATACCCAACGACGAGATAAGGGTCTGCGCAAGAGTTTCCCACCCTCCCACAAAGCTTATCATGACATTTTCGTAAGCGCGTTTGTTCGACCCAGTAAGGGTTGCCGATGAACCTATTTCGCCTGTGCCCGCTCCGATGACCGCCTGTTTCGTCACCCAATCTTCCAGCGCAATAACCTCGTAAACACCCAAATCTAAAATGGTCTGGAGCACCCGTGGGGAAAAATTTAGACTGTCGTCAGGCACAAGACGCGCCACCAAGTGACTGAGTAGATCGATAAAATAGGTATCACTGCCTATTTTATCCGCGGCCGCGACAAATGCCCGCCGATATTGCCGTATCCAATCAGCGTCAGGTCGAGAGAAGAAGCCCCCGACTTCAGCGAGATTGATTGCCCTGCCGGTATTGTCCTTCGTGTTCTGTGCTGCAAGGATAAATCTGTGATATCGGATGACTTCGTCAAGCACGGCCCGGAATCCAGTTGCCGCGCTTGACGAAGTCATCGTTACCAATTTGTCTATGAGTTGCTCCAGGAAGTCCTCTGGAGTAGGCATGTCCGCTTCACGCTCTCTTGCGTATGCAAAGCGAAAGCATCGCCTTATAATCCACCTCTCCAACCGGGTGAGCGGAACACCATTTCGGCGCAACACCCAATCGCGACGTCCTGTTAGGATATAATCGAAGTTCGACAAAATGGTCAGCTGACCATCCCAGAGGGGTTCGCCGAAACGCTTTTGGCCGTGTGGCTGCGTGCGAACTCGCGTCCGCCAGCGCTGTAAGACCCATTGCAAAGGCCGGAGCCACACATCAACAAGCCGTGTCGGTCTGCGGAATTCAGTCGTGACTTCTACGCTCGTATTATCATCAAGTATCAAACTACGCCCAAATGATATGTATGGACCCTCTTTAAGTGCTTGCTCGCCAAAGATCTGCAGAGGTGCATTCAAATAGAAGGCTCGCAGCAAGCGTGTTTTGGCATCGCGCGGGATCACCTCGTTGGCGCTGTAGCGCTCTCGTAGGGTCTCTCGAGAGCTGGGTTCAACGAAACGCAGCGTCGTAGTTATAAATTGAAGAAACAGCACGAGATTAAACGAGAACCAAAGAGCGTGCAGAGCAGTTAGAGCAAGCTTGAAAGAATAGTCTCGACCACCTAAGCCTGCGGCATGAAGAATGTGCTGAGACGGCCAAAACAATTGTAACGTGAGGACCAACAGTAACGCTACGCCACTGACAGCTAATTCATACGAATACGATTCGACATAGTAGAGTCGGATGTCGGTATTGATGGATGAACCATCGTTGCGTTGCGAGAGAAGAGTGACGACACCTACCGCGACGGAGACAATTGCGAGCACACCGATCTGCGCCGTGATCAAGTAGCTGCCAACATCTTTCAAAAAATCACGCGATGTATTCCCGTAATATCCTGGCAGCAGGGACGGTGCATAGCGATTGATGGCCCATTCACAGATGAGCGCCGTCAAAAGAACGACAAAATAGAGACCCAAGAGTTGCCCTATGGAGCGATTTACGATGCAAACGCGAAGGCACCGGCGAAGCACAGAGTATCGTGACTGGCGCAGCGTCGGATTCGTTCGGCCCAATTCTCGAATTTCTCGATTGACCCAGGCGCTCAGGCTTCCGAAAGGTCCGCTACCTAAAGAGTGGCTCATTTTGCTCCTTTAAGACGCTTGTAAACGGACTGTTGGTGCAGCGTGCACGACACATCGTCGACGCCAATCGACAGCCGATCGCGATGTCTAAGCAGCGGTTGCTAGCAGATATGATTTTCTAAAGAACAATCAACCTAAGCGTCGCTGCGCTCGCGCCGCTTGCGGCGCCTTGAGCGATGCCGCCCCGTCGCGGGCCGCCCGAGCGGCTCGGCTTCAGCGGCCACGACAGGCTCGGGCTCGGCATAGCGAGCCGCTTCTTCCGCGGCGGCATTTTGCGCCGCCTCGGCCTGCGCGGCGGCTTCCTGCGCGCGCGCCGCTTCTTGCGCCAAAAGCTCGGCCTCGCGCGCCTGCCGATGCGCGATTTCGCGGGCATGCGCGCGGCGTTCGGCGATGCGATCGCGGAACCGTTTGATCCAGGAACGCATCTGAATGGCGACGCGGCCGGCGACGCCTCCGGCCCACACCAGTTCGAACGGCGAGAATTGCCGCCAGGTCTGATCGCCTTCGACGATGGCGCGGGCGATGAGCGTGCCGGCCATGGCGGTGGTGTTGAGCCCATGGCCGCCGAAGCCGGACGCGAGCCAGACGCCGGAACCGAGCTCGCCGATCTGCGGCATGCGGTGCACGGTGTTGCCCAATGTGCCGGCCCAGGCGTAATCGACGGCGACCTCGCCGAGCTGCGGATAGGTTTTCTTGATGTCGGCCGCCAGCGCGCGCACGTAGCGGCGCGGATTGCGCGCCCAGGTCGTCGAGCGGCCCGACAGCATCAAGCGGTCGCCGCCGACGATGCGGTAGTGATTGTCGGAGAGGTCGGTGTCGCTAATGCCGCCGCGAAAGCCGACCGCCTCGCCGAGTTTTTGGCCGAGAGGCGCGGTGGTGATCACATAGGTGGTGATCGGCAACAGCGTCGCGCCGATCTGCGGCATCAGCCCGCCGATCTGCACATTGCCGGCGAGCACCACGTGGTTGGCGCGCAGCCGCGCGCCCGGCGTGACGATACGCTTGCGCACGCCGGCCGGATCGATCGACAGCGCCGGCGTGCCTTCGAAAATGCGCGCGCCGTCGCGTTCCGCCGCAGCGGCCAGCGAGAGCGCGTAATTGAGCGGATGGATGGCGATGGCGTTGAGATAATTGATGGCGTGATAGTAGCGCTGGCTGTGCAGCACCGCGCGCACGCGCTCGGTCGGCCAGCCTTCGATTTCGCAACCGAGATCGTTGAGGAGCCGCACCAGGCCCAAAAACTCATCGCCATTGTCGACCTTGGAAACGTAGAGCCAGCCGGGCTGCGGATCGATGCCGGTGAAGCCCTCTTCCTGGACGGCGTTGCGGACGTAATCGAGCCCGGCCTGGGACAGCGCCCACAGCGACTTCGAGCGCTCGAAACCGATGCGCCCGATCAGCTTTTCGGCGTCGGCGGCAAAGCCCGGCAGCACGAAGCCGGTATTGCGGCCCGATGCGCTCGCCGCCAGCCGGCCCGCCTCCAACAGCACGACCGACCAGCCGGACCGCGCCAATTCGCGCGCCGTCGTCAGCCCGGCAAGCCCGCCGCCGATCACGCAAACATCGACGTCGAGGTCGACGTGCAGCGCCGGCCGCCGCGGCGTATCCACCATGGTGGCGGCGTACCAGCTTTGGCCATAGGCTGTGGTATCGGTTTCGCTCATGTCCAAAGGCCGTTCCGGTCCGCCGCTGCGGGGCGCAGACTAGACTCCCTGGGCTCGGAAAGCGACATTGCCGCCATGCGCCGTTTGATGCTGCTGCGCCACGCCAAAACCGAGCGCGCCGAGCCCGGCCAACGCGACCGCGACCGCAAATTGACCAAACGCGGCCGCGACGACGCCGCCGTGATCGGCGCCTACATGAGCAGTCATGGCCTTAACCCCGACCTGGCGCTGGTGTCGCCGGCCAAGCGCGCTCAGGAAACCTGGGCGCTGGTGGCGCCGGCCTTTGCCAAGGCGCCGCGGCTGGTCAACGAAGAGCGCATCTACAACGCCACGACCGAAGCGCTGTTCAAAATCATCGGCGAGACGCGCGGCGCGCACTGTCTTGTCGTCGTCGGCCATAATCCCGGCCTGCACGATGTCGCGGTGCAACTGATCGCGTCGGGCGACGTCGACGCACGCGAGCGGGTGGCGGAGAAATTGCCGACCTCGGGCCTCGTCGTCATCGATCTTGCCTTCGACGACTGGTCGCGCGTGCATCCGCACGGCGGCCGGCTCGAGCGCTTCATCACGCCGCGGCTGATCGCGGCTGCGACGGATTAAAAGCCTTACAAGGGCAAGAAAAAGGGGCAAGCCATGTACAGACGTATCCTGGTGCCGATCGATCTTGCCGACGTCGAACTGGCGAAGCCCGCCATCGCCACCGCGCTGATGATGGCGAAAGAATCGAACGGTTCGCTGCGCCTGGTCAACGTCCTGCCGACGACGCCGGTGATGCTGGCCGAATACGTGCCGCCTGACTTCGAGGCGCAACAGCGTGCCGCCGCCGAGGAAGCGATCGCCATCGTCGCCAGGGAAACCGGACTGGCGCCGGACAAAATCTCGAGCGTCGTACTTCAAGGCAACGTCGATCGCGATATCCTCGACGAAGCCAAGCGGATGCACGCCGATCTCATCGTCATGAGCTCGCACCGCACCGGCATGCGCACTTATTTCCTCGGCTCCAATGCCGGCCACGTGGTGCGCTACGCAGCCTGCTCGGTGCTGGTGGTGCGGCAGCGGACGGATTGAGGACAAGGCGTTGGGGCCTCGCAGTGGGGAATTTGGAACCAAATTCGCCTTTGGTCATTCAAGATAAGGTTATTGCCTCCGACGGGGGGCACGCTTGGTTTAAGCGAGTCCAATTGTGACGACTGGCACCGGCCAAAACGCGCGCAAAAACCCGCGCCAGATCAGCCGTGCCAACCATGCGCTCGACGCCGCCAATTTTTTCCTGGCCGACGTGCGCGACGCGCTGGGCCCCTATCTCGCCATCTATCTCCTGACCGAACGTAAATGGGACGCGGCCAGCATCGGCGTTGTGATGTCGTTCGCCACCATTGCCGGCATCCTGGCGCAGACGCCCGCTGGCGCCCTGGTCGATGCGACCAAGGCGAAGCGAACCTTCATGATCGCCGCTGCCGTTGCGGTGACTGCGGCTTCCCTCGTTCTGCCCTGGCTGTCGTCGTTCTGGCCGGTCGCCGTCTCGCAAGCGACCGCGCACGCCGCCGGCGTCGTGTTCGGTCCCGCGCTTGCAGCCGTCACGCTGGGCATCGTCGGGCACCGGGCCTTCACCAGGAGGATTGGCCGCAACGAGACTTTCAATCACGCCGGCAACGCGTTTGCCGCCGCGGCCTCGATCGTTCTCGCTTATCTGTGGGGGCCGACGGTGGTGTTCTATCTGCTCGCGGCGATGTCGGTTGCGAGCATCGTGAGCGTCAGCGCCATTCCGGAACGCGCCATCGACCATGAGCTGGCGCGCGGTCTGCGCGATGCCCCGTCGGGCCAAGGCAAAACCGGCGATGCGCCGTCCGGCCTGAGCGTGCTTCTCACCCGCCGGCCGCTGCTGATATTCGCCGGTTGCGCCGTCATGTTCCACTTCGCCAACGCCGCCATGTTGCCGCTGGTCGGCCAAAAGCTCGCGCTGCAAGACAAGAACGTGGGCACAAGCCTGATGGCCGCTTGTATTCTCGCCGCGCAATTGGTGATGGTGCCGATGGCCATGCTGGTCGGCGCCAAGGCGGACGCCTGGGGACGTAAGCCGTTCTTTCTGGTTGCGCTTGCGGTCCTGACCGCTCGCGGCTGTCTCTATCCGCTTTCCGAAAACCCCTATTGGCTGGTCGGCGTGCAATTGCTCGATGGCGTCGGCGCCGGCATCTACGGCGCGATTTTCCCGGTCATCGTTGCCGACCTGATGCGCGGCACCGGCCGCTTCAATGTGGCGCAAGGCGCAGTGATGACCGCGCAAGGCATCGGAGCTGCGCTCTCGACCAGCGTTGCCGGGTTCATTGTCGTTTACGCCGGATACAGCGCGGCGTTCCTGACGCTCGCCGGTGTAGCCGCTGCCGGTCTTGCGCTTTATCTTTTCGTCATGCCCGAAACCCAAGCGCGGGAATCGGCTAAAGGCGAAGGCGGCCGAACGCACGCCGCGCTCGCCACCGAATAGTTGCACCGGCCTATGGGGAGCACGCGGTGTCCATTGCCGTAGACGGAAGTGCTGTCGCGGCATGGGGCATCGCCGCCTTGGCGACGGCCGGCGTCATCGCGCGGCCGTTGCGCTGGCCGGAAGCGATCTGGGCGGTGGCCGGTGCGGTCCTTTTGGTCGCGTTTGGTCTGTTGCCGTGGGCGGACGCCTGGTCCGGCATCCGCAAGGGCCTCGACGTTTACTGCTTCCTCGCCGGCATGATGTTGATCGCCGAAGTGGCGCGCCAGGAAGGCGTCTTCGATTGGCTTGCGGCGCTTGCCGTTGCGCACGCGCGCGGCTCGCCGCAACGGCTGTTCGCGCTGGTTTACGCGGTCGGCACCGTGGTCACGGTGCTATTGTCGAATGACGCGACCGCCGTCGTTCTCACGCCCGCCGTTTATGCCGCGACCAGGGCCGCCGGCGCGACGCCGCTGCCTTATCTGTTCATCTGCGCCTTCATCGCCAACGCGGCGAGTTTTGTGCTGCCCATTTCCAATCCTGCCAACCTGGTGGTGTTCGCCGGCCGCATGCCGCATCTCGCGGCATGGATCGGGCAATTCGGCCTGCCGTCGGTCATCGCGATTGCCGCGACCTATCTGGCGTTACGGCTGATGCTGCGCCGGGCGCTGGCGGCGGAGAAGATCGCGGCGACGTCGGCCCGACCGCCGCTCGGCCATGGCGGGCGCCTCACCATGGCCGGCATCGGCGCGGTCGCGATTGTCCTATTGTGCTGCTCGGCTTTCGACGTGCAGCTCGGATTGCCGACCTTGGTCAGCGGCGTGGTGACGACCGCGATCGTGCTGGCATTGAACCGCCAGCCGCCGTGGCCGGTGCTCAAAGGCGTATCGTGGAGCGTGTTGCCGCTGGTCGCCGGCTTGTTCGTTCTGGTGGAAGCGCTCGATCACACCGGCGTCATTGCCGCACTGAGCGGGTTGCTCCATGCCGAAGTCGCACGCTCAGGCACCGCCGCCGCATGGAGCGCCGGCCCTGTCGTCGCGATCGCGTCTAACCTGATGAACAACCTTCCGGTCGGCTTGATTGCCGGCTCCGTGGTCGCCGCCGATCAGTTGCCGTCCAAAATCACCGGCGCGATGCTGATCGGCGTCGACCTTGGCCCGAATTTATCCGTGACCGGCTCGCTCGCCACGATCCTTTGGCTGGTCGTGCTCCGGCGCGAAGGGCTTGAAGTCGGCACGTTAAGCTTCCTCCGGCTCGGCATTTTCGTCATGCCGCCGGCATTGATTTTGTCGCTTATCGCGCTAGGCGTGCTGTAACGCGCCGGTTCGCGGCCGGCATCACTCTGCCCGGATATTGGCGTCCTTGACCATCTTTTGCCAGGCGACGAGCTGCGCCTTGATGTAGTCGCCCAACTCTTCGGGCGTCGAGGAAAATCCCTCGAAGCCTACGTTCTTGAATTTCACCTGGACATCGGGGCTGTCGATGATCTTGCGCAAAGCACCGTTGAGCTTGGTCACCACCTCGGGCGGCGTGCCGGAGGGCGCGACCAGGCCCGCCCAGGCGTCAAGGTTGAAGCCTTTCACGCCGGCCTCATCGAGCGTCGGCAGTTCCGAGAACAGCGCGCTGCGCTTGATGCGCGAGATCGCCAGCGCGCGCAGCGCGCCGGATTGGACGTGTGGCATGGCGGTGGTGAAATCGGCGAACATCATGGCGACCCGTCCGGCGATGATGTCTTCGAGCGCCGGCGGCGTGCTCTTGTAAGGCACTTGCAAGACATCGATCCCGGCCCAGTGGGCGAGCGTGGCGCCGCCGACGATGCCGGCGGTATTGCCGCTGGCGAACGACAGCTTGCCGGGATTGGCCTTGGCATAGGCGACCAGTTCCTTCACCGAATGGATCGGCAAATTCGGATTGATCACCAGCATCAGCGTGAAGCTGCCGACCCGCGTGACCGGCACAAAATCCTTCACCACATCGTAGTCCACGTCCTTGTGCAGGAATGGATCGGCGGACAGCGGCGAGTTGGTCCCCATCAACAGCGTATAACCGTCAGCCGCCTGATGATGGACGTAAAGCGCCGCCAGCGCGCCGTCCGCACCGGGGCGATCGTCGACGACGATGGGTTGGCCGAGCGCGGGACCGAGCTTGTCGGCGATGATGCGGCACAGCGTGTCGCTGGCGCTGCCGGGACCGAACGGATTGATGAAGGTGATCGGCCGCGACGGAAAATTGTCGGCGTAAAGTCTTGGGCCCGCCAGCACGGTGGCAATCGCGGCCACGGCGATCAGAAGCAGCTTTTTCATGCTTGATCCCTCCCGGATTTCCGCAAGCTATCTTTGTCGGCGGGTCGGTCTTGCAGCGCCGCGCGCCTTAAAGCCTACGCCGTCAGGATAGCAGATTTGGCGGACGATGCAGGTGCGTCATTCCGCCGTGACGGCCTCGTCCGGGAAACGTTCGCCGGTCTCGCCGGTCACCCGTTGGATCCCGCGCAGCGCCGGGAACAGCCGGTACCAGACAAGCGCGATCACAATCACCCCGACCCCGCCGATCAGCGCCGACGGCACCGCGCCGATCCAGGCTGCCAAGGCGCCGGCGCGGAATTCGCCGAGCGTGCCCGAGGAGCCCGAGAACATCGAGTTGACCGACATGACGCGGCCGAGCATGTCGTGGGATGTGCGCGTCTGCACCAACGACTGGCGGATCACCACGGAGATGGCGTCGGCCGCGCCGTAAACAATGAGGGCTGCGAACGACAGCGCAATCCAGGTCGACAGCGCAAAGACGGTCGAGGCGAGCCCGAAGATGCAGACCGTGCCCAGCATCAATAGACCGGCGCGGCGCTCGATGGCGTGCCGCGCCAGAAACACCGACATGCTGAGCGCGCCGACCGCCGGCGCCGAGCGCAACAGCCCGAGCCCCCACGGACCGGTGCCGAGAATATCGCGGGCATAGATCGGCAACAGCGCGGTGACGCCGCCCAAGAGCACGGCGAACAGATCGAGCGAGACGGCGCCGAGCAGGATCGGATTGTCGCGGATATAGGCAAAGCCCGCGAACAACGTCTTGACGCTGACAGGCTTTGTTTGCTCGGCGCGGTGCTTGCCCTGAACGAAGCTGATGAGAATACAAGCGGTGATGAAAATCACCGTGCAAAGCGCGTAGACCACCGCGGGCCCGAGCACATAGAGAAAGCCGCCGAGCGCCGGGCCGCAGATGATCGCGGTCTGCTGCGCCGTCGCCGACGCGGCAATGGCGCGCGGCAAGAGCGGGCGCCGCACGATGCCCGGCACGATCGCATGCAGCGTCGGCGCCTCGAAAGCGCGCGCGGTTCCGGTGATCAGGATCAGCGTCAGGATCGACGAGCGATCAAGCCAGCCCTGCAAGGTCCCGAGCGCGAACAAGGCGGCGCAGATCGCCTTGACCACCTGGCAGGTACCCGCAATGGCGCGGCGGTCGAAATGATCGGCGGTCTGGCCGATCACCAGCGCCAGCACGACGACGGGAAAGAATTGCATCAGGCCGACCAGGCCGAGGTCGAGCGGATCGTGGGTGAGATCGTAGAGCTGCCAGCCGACCGCGACCGCTTGCATCTGGTAGGCGCCGCTGGTCGAGGTGCGGGCGCACCAGAACAGCACGAACGAGCGATGGCGCAGCAACGACGGCTGCGGTGACAGCGAATCCATGGCTCTGCTTAACGTCGCGACACGCCGATGGCGAGTGGCGAAAAATGGCTGGCGTTATGCGCGGTTGACTATTCCGCTACCCCGCCAGCGCCGCCAAAATCCGTGCCCAGCTGCGGATGCCCTTGTGGAAACACTTCAGGTCGAATTTCTCGTTGGGCGAATGCACCCGGTCGTCGTCAAGCGCGAAGCCGACCATCAAGGTGTCCATGCCGAGCACGGTCTTGAAATCGCCGACGATGGGGATCGAGCCGCCGGCGCCGATGGTCACCGCCTTCTTGCCCCACTCCTCGGCGAGCGCGGTGCGTGCCTTGCCCAAGGCCGGATTATCGAACGCCACTTCGAACGCCGGATTGCAGCCGAAATTGCCGAACTCCACCGAACAATCGGCCGGCACGCGGGCGCGGACAAAATCGCGGAAGGCGTTGCGGATCTTTTCCGGGTCTTGGGCGCCGACCAGGCGGAACGAGACTTTTGCGCTGGCTTTGCCGGGGATCACGGTCTTGGCGCCCTCCCCGGTATAGCCGCCGATGATGCCGTTGACCTCTGCCGTCGGCCGCGTCGAGATTTGCTCGAGCAGGATGCGGCCCTTTTCGCCGGCCGGAATCTTCAAGCCGATCGGGCCGAGGAATTTTTCGGCAGTGAGGCCAAGGCCTTCGAGATCGGCCTTGATGTCGGGTGGCAGGGCATGGACGCCGTCGTAAAAGCCCGGGATGGTGACGCCGCCGTCGGCGTTGTGCATAGCCGAAAGAATGTCGGCGAGCACATGGATCGGATTGCGCGCCGCGCCGCCGAATAGGCCGGAATGCAGATCGCGGTCGGCGCAGGTCAGCCGGATCTCTTCGTAGACCAGGCCGCGTAGCGAGGTGGTGATCGAGGGCGTCGCTCCGTCCCACATGCCGGTGTCGCAAACCAGCGCCAGGTCGCGGCGCAACTCGGCGGCATTGTCGCGCACGAAGCCGAACAAATTTTTTGAGCCGCACTCCTCCTCGCCCTCGATCATCATCGTGATATCCAGCGGCAGCGCGCCGGTGACCGCCTTGAAAGCGCGGCACGCCTCGACGAAGGTCATGGCTTGGCCTTTGTCGTCGCAGGCGCCGCGCGCCACGATGATCTTGCGCCCCCCCTCGAGGGTCTCCATCCGCGGCTCGAACGGCGGCGTCTGCCACAGATCGAGTGGGTCGACCGGCTGCACGTCATAATGGCCGTAGAACAGCACCCGCGGCGCTTTGCCGTTGGATTTGCCGTTGCCGCTTTTGCCGATGACGACCGGGTGGCCCTGCGTCGGCCGCACGCTGGTCTCGAAGCCAAGCCCGCGCAGATCGGTCGCAACATATTCGGCCGCGGTGCGGCAGTGCGGCGCATAGGCCGGGTCGGTCGATATCGACTGGATGCGCAGTAGCGCGAACAGGCGGTCGAGGCTGGCATCCAGGTCGTGGTCGATGCGGTCGAGAACCTTGGGCAGAGCTTCGGATGCCGTCATGGGGTCACCTTCTCATTGTGCGCGGCAAAATACTTCGTTCGTAGTGCAAATTTACAGCGCAGGCTTTGTCATTGCCACGTCGGCTGCGCATTCTTTTTGTTGCCGCGCAGGAACACCGTTGCATCTTTGCAACGCTCGGCTACGCTTCGACATGCCCGGCGCGTCAAATGGCCTCCGCCCGGTGGTGCATACTTGTCACGCCCCGAGGAATGTACATTATGAACTAACCTTGCCGAAAGTGCGGGGAAGGCGTTGGGGCAATGGACGAACTCGTCGGATGGCTGGTCGCCGATCTCGGAGTAGATCGCGCTAGCCGCCGAAAAGGCGGTGGGGATCATTTTCGACTTCCTGGTCATGGAAGGATCATCAGACAAAGTGCGCCCGCTGTTGGCCCGGCTCGCTCGAGCCGAAGCCTTGCTGCGGCAAGCCGCCAGCGATAATGCCGGCGGTTTCGGTATGAGCGAAGTGATAGGCGCGTAGCGGGGCGCCGAGGGGGAGGCATCGATGGCGTATCCTATCACCGACATCCGGGGCATCGGGCCTGATACGGCCGCGATCCTCAAGTCGGAAGGGATTCGCACCACCATCGGGCTTTTGCGCTCGGCCAAAACGCCGAAACAGCGGTTGAAGCTTGCCGAAATGACCCGCACCAATTCCGAACGCATTCTCGGCTGGGTCACCACCGCCGACCGCATGCGGGTCAAAGGGGTGGGGTGGGAATATTCCGAGCTGTTACGCGCCGTCGGCGTCAAAACCGTCAACGAGCTCAAATTCCGCAACCCCGAGCACCTGGTCGATAAAATGCGCGAAGCCAATAAGCGCAATCTGGTGCGGCTGTTGCCGAAGAAGCAGACGGTGGAGCGCTGGATCGAGAGCGCCAAGAAGCTGCCGACCATCATCCGTTATTGATCGGCCCACCCATTGGCGTTTCCTGCCCTTTGGCGTTGCCGTCCGTGGCTTGACTCGCTTTGCGCGACCGCGCAAAGCCACGGCCATGCGAAACGCCGTAACGGCGCCAAGGACGGCTCAAGCGATGGCCAAGGAAACGGCCGCAAGTCGCGCTTCTCGCAAGCCTGCAGTGACCGATTTGGCGCCTGCAGCCAATGTGTTACGCAATCTTCTTGAGAAAAAACGCCCGCTGATCATGGGCGTTCTCAATGTCACCCCGGACTCGTTTTCCGACGGCGGCCGCTTTCTCGATCCGGCTGCCGCCATCGCCCAGGCGCAGCGCCTTGCTGCCGAAGGCGCCGACCTCCTCGATATTGGGGCGGAATCCTCGCGTCCTTATGGCAATGCGGTCGCGGTGCCGCTCGATGAAGAACGCGCTCGCCTTGCCCCCATCCTGCCGGCGGTAGTCAGGCTCGGCATTCCGGTCTCGATCGACACCATGAAGGCCGCCGTGGCGGCCTGGGCGCTTGAGACCGGCGCGACGATCGTCAACGACGTGTGGGGACTGCAACGCGACCCCGACATGGCGCGGGTCGTTGCCGGGCACGATGCGCCGGTCATCGTCATGCACAATCGCGATGCCGCCGATCCGAGGATCGACATTGTCGCCGACGTCACCGCGTTCTTCGAGCGCTCGCTCGCCATCGCCGCCCGCGCCGGCATTTCACGCGAGCGCATCGTACTCGATCCCGGCATCGGCTTCGGCAAGACGCCGGAGCAGAGCCTGACCTGCATCGCGAGGCTCGACGCCTGGCGCGGTTTTGGCCTGCCGCTCCTGGTCGGCGCCTCGCGCAAGCGCTTCATCCATTCCATCGTGCCGTCGGAGCCGGCGGAGCGGCTCGGCGGCTCGCTGGCCGCGCATCTTCTGGCGGTCGAGAACGGCGCCGCCATCATCCGTGTCCACGACGTGGCGCCGACGGTCCAGGCGCTGGCCGTTGCCGCGGCCATCAGGCGGGCGCGATGAGCGATTCTGTCTTCGTCAGCGGGCTGGCGCTGCACGCCTATCACGGCGTCATGCAGCACGAGGCCAAGGTCGGGCAGACATTTACGCTCGATCTGATGCTCGATATCGATCTGGCCGAAGCTTCGCGCACCGACAAGCTCCAGCACACCGTCTCTTATGACAAAGTGGTGCAGACCGCGACGGAAGCGTTCTGCTCCCGCCGCTACCGGCTCGTGGAAGCGGCCGCCGGCGCCGTCGCCGAGGCGGTGCTGGAGCGCTACCCCCAGGTGCGCCACATTCGCGTCACCGTGCACAAGCCGCACGCCCCGATCGCCGCCACCTTCGACGACGTCGGCGTCGTCATCGAGCGCGCGCGCCAAGATCGTGGCAGGGGCTAAAGCTTTGGCCGAAGCGTTCATCGCGCTGGGCGGCAATGTCGGCGACGTTCGCGCAATCTTCGATCAGGTGATAGCGATAATGTGCGATAGCGGCGGAGTGCGGGTCACGGCGCGATCGTCCGATTATCGGACACCGCCCTGGGGCGTTACCGACCAGCCGCCATTCATCAATGCCGTCATTGCGGTTTCGACCACGCTCGCACCCCACACGCTGTTAACTCGCGCCCAGGCTTGCGAACGCACCCTTGGCCGCGACCGCGCCAAAGAACAACACTGGGGACCGCGGACCGTCGATCTCGATCTCCTGGCTTATGACGATCTGATCCTCAACGACGCGACCCTGACGCTGCCCCACCCGCACTTGTTCGAGCGCGCCTTCGTTCTCGTGCCGCTTGCCGAGATCGCACCCGACCGCGTCATCGCCGGCATCCGAGTGAGCGACGCGCTCACGCGCGTCGATACGGCGGGCATCGAGAAGCTGCCGGGGCGCTAGACCGCGGCACGCCAATTGCACGGCTGGACTGGTTGGCCGGCGGTGCCCGGCGTGGCACTTTGCAACGATGACGGACCCGCAAAACCCGGACCCGGCCGCCGCTTTCCCCCCGGCAACGGAGGAAGCTTGGCGCGGGCTGGTCGACGCCGTGCTCAAGGGCGCGCCGTTCTCACGGCTCGAAAGCCGGACCCATGACGGCCTGACCATCGAACCGCTTTATCCGCGCGACGCCACGGGGACCGCGCTTGGCGGGCGGGCGCCCGGCGCGGCCTGGACCGTCATGCAACGCGTCGATCATCCCGACCCGGCGGCCGCCAACGCGCAGGCGCTCGACGATCTGGAAAACGGCGCCACCGGCCTGGTGCTGGTGTTCGCCGGCTCGGTGAGCGCCAACGGTTTTGGCCTCGATCCGTCGCCGGCGACGCTCAAGCGTGTGCTCGACGGCGTCGATCTCACTGCCGTGGCGGTCGATCTCAATCTTTCGCCGGCGACGCGGCACGTGGTCCGCGATTTCGCGGCGCTGGTCAAAAGCCGCGGCATTGCGCCGGCAAAGGTCGATCTGCGCGCCAGCATCAATCCGGTTGGCGGCTATGCGGCTTCCGGCCGCGGGCCGCGGACCTGGCAAGAGCTTGCGCCATCCTTTGCCGCGATGGTCGGCGAACTCGCCGGCGCCGGCTTCCGCGGCCCGTTCGCCGTCGCCGATGGCCGCATCATCCATAATGCGGGCGGCTCCGAAGCGCAGGAACTTGCGTTTGCGCTGGCCAGCGCGGTTGCCTACCTGCGCGCGCTGGAAGCGCACGGCATGGCGCTCACCGCCGCGCGCGACGCGATCTATTTCCGGCTGTCGGCGGACGCGGACCAGTTCTTGACCATGGCGAAATTCCGCGCCGCGCGGAAACTGTGGGCCCGCATCGAGCAAGCCTGCGGGCTGACGCCGAAGCCGGCCATGGTCACGGCTGAGACCGCTTGGCGCATGATGACGAAGCGCGATCCGTACGTGAATATGCTGCGCACCACGATCGCCGTCGCCGCCGCGGGCTTAAGCGGCGCCGATGCCATCACGGTGCTGCCGCACACCGCGCCGCTGGGTCTGCCCGACCCGTTCGCGCGCCGCATCGCGCGCAACACCCAGCTCGTCCTCTTGGAAGAATCGAACCTCGCCCGCGTCGGCGATCCGGCCGCCGGCTCCGGCGCGTTGGAAGCCATGACCCACGAGCTCTGCACCGCCGCATGGGCAGCCTTCCGCGAGATCGAGCAGCAAGGCGGAGTGTGGGCAGCACTGGAAGCCGGTCTCATTCAGCGCCATGCCGCGGCGGTGCGCGCCGAACGCGAACGCGCCGTCGCCCGTCGCACCGATATCCTCACCGGCACCAACGAATATCCAAACATCAACGAGGTTTTGCCCGCGGTTCTCGACGTGACGCCGGCGGCGCTGCCGAAGGACGAGGCGGCAGTCACCACAGCGGCACTACCGCGCATCCGGCTCGCCGAGCCGTTCGAACAGCTTCGCGACGCGTCGGACAAAATTTTGGCCCAAACCGGCGCGCGGCCGAAAGTTTTTCTGGCGACGCTCGGCAAGCCCGCCGACTTCAACGCCCGCGCCAACTTCGCCAAGAACTTTTTCGAGGCTGGCGGCATCGAAGCGGTCGGCGGCGGAGACGACCCCTCCCCGCTCGCCGCAGCCTTCAAAGCATCCGGCGCCGCACTCGCCTGCCTGTGCGGCTCGGACAAAACCTATGAGAGCGAGGCCGAAGCCGCTGCCGCCGCGCTCAAGGCAGCAGGAGCCCGACAGATTTATCTTGCCGGACAGCCGGGCAAGACCGAAACGACTTATCGTAATGCCGGCGTGCAAACCTTCATCCACGCCGGCTGCGATGCGCTGGCGACGCTGCAAGCGGCGTATCAGATTTTGGCCGGCTGAGGCTCGTCGTTGCGTGCGAGCCCCGCCTCGAACTTTTGCGGCCGGTTGACGAGCGCGACCAGCGCGTAGCTGATGATCAGCAGCAGAAACCACGACCCGAGCTTGCCCAGCGATACCGCAGACCAACCCACCATCTGGTGCGGGTAGAGCCAAGTCCTGGTCAGGGTGCCGAGATTTTCCGCGATCCAGATGAACAGCGCCACCAGGAACAGGCCGAGCAACAGCGGCATACGGCGATAGTGATGATGGATGCGGTAATAGATCCAGGTGCGGCCGAACAACAGCGCCGCCGCGGCAAACAGAATAATCCGCAGATCGCTGGTGTAGTGGTGCGCGAAGAAGTTGGCGTAGATCGCCAGTCCCAGGAGATCGACCGACCACAGCGGCGGATGATGGGTGAAGCGGAAATCGAACAGCCGCCAGGCGCGCGCGATATAGCTGCCGATCGAGGCATACATGAAGCCGGAGAACAGCGGCACGCCGGCGACATGGAAAATGCTCGGCTCCGGATAGATCCAGGAGCCGACGTCGGTCTTGAACACTTCCATGATGGTGCCGACCACGTGATAAATGAGAATGACCTTGGCCTCGTCGAAGGTCTCGAGCTTGAACGCCAGCATGGCGGCCTGGATGGCGAGCGCCATGAGGAACATGAAATCGTAGCGCGCCAGAAACGCGCCGCGCGGATACCACAGCGAGGTGCCGACGATCAGCGCCACCATGGCGCCGCCGAACAAACAGGCCCACGCTTGCTTCACGCCGAAGCGGATGAACTCGTAGATAAACGAGGTTACCGGACGCTGCGCCGCCCAGCGGCCGAGCCGGGCCTCACCATCAACGAACCGGGCGAGCGGCGCCCATTGGGCCGCGGCGCTGGTGATTGGGCGGATCGGTTTGGGATCGTGCAAGCGGCGGGACCGGGCGCGGGGTTGCGCCCAGCATGGTGATAACCATGGCTGCAGTGCGGCCGGACAACAGCTATCCAGTCGCAATTTGTTGCAGTGCGTGATAGATTTGATCGAATACCGCCGGGCGACCGAAGGATCGGATGGATCGATGAGCCAGATCCCGGATTTTGCGAAGATCGATTTCGCCGATACGCCGGCCGCGACTGCGGCGTCGGCTGCGCCTTGGCTGACGCCGGAAGGTATTTCGGTAAAGAGCAGATACGAGGCCGCCGACCTCGCCGGTATTCCCGACCTCGACGGCTATCCCGGGATCGCGCCATTCCTGCGCGGCCCCTACCCGACCATGTACGTCACCCAGCCATGGACCATCCGGCAATATGCCGGCTTCTCGACGGCTGAGGATTCCAACGCCTTCTACCGCCGCAATCTCGCCGGCGGCCAAAAAGGCCTCTCGATCGCTTTCGATCTCGCCACCCACCGCGGCTATGACAGCGATCATCCGCGCGTCTCCGGCGACGTCGGCATGGCGGGCGTGGCGATCGATTCGATCTACGACATGCGCACGCTGTTCGCCGGCATTCCGCTCGACCAGATGTCGGTGTCGATGACCATGAACGGCGCCGTGCTGCCGGTGCTGGCGCTCTACATCGTCGCCGCCGAGGAGCAAGGCGTGCCGCTGGAAAAACTCGCCGGCACCATCCAGAACGACATCCTCAAAGAATTTATGGTGCGCAACACCTATATCTATCCGCCAAAGCCGTCGTTGCGCATCATCTCCGACATCTTCTCCTACACCTCGGCGCATATGCCGAAATTCAATTCCATTTCCATTTCCGGCTATCACATGCAGGAAGCCGGCGCGACTGCCGACCTCGAACTCGCCTATACGCTCGCCGACGGCGTCGAATATGTGCGCGCCGGCTTGGCCGCCAACCTCGCCATCGATCGCTTCGCGCCGCGGCTGTCGTTCTTCTTCGGCATCGGCATGAATTATTTCATGGAGGTGGCGAAGCTTCGCGCCGCGCGCCTGCTCTGGGCCAAGCTGATGCAGCCGTTCAACCCGCAGGACGAGCGCTCGCTGTCGCTGCGCACCCATTGCCAAACCTCCGGCTGGTCGCTCGCCGCGCAAGACGTTTTCAACAATGTGGCGCGCACGGCCATCGAGGCCATGGCGGCGACCCAGGGCGCCACCCAATCGCTGCACACCAATGCGCTCGACGAGGCGCTGGCGCTGCCGACGGATTTTTCCGCCCGCATCGCCCGCAACACCCAAATCGTGCTGCAGCGGGAAAGCGGCACCCCGCGGGTGATCGATCCGTGGGGCGGCTCGTTCTATGTTGAGCGGCTCACCCACGATCTCGCCAAGGCGGCGCTCGGCCATATCGAGGAAGCCGAGTCGCTCGGCGGTATGACCCGCGCCATCGAGGCCGGCCTGCCGAAGCTGCGCATCGAGGAAGCCGCGGCGCGCACGCAGGCGCGCATCGATGCCGGCGCGCAGGCGGTGATCGGCGTCAACAAATACCGGCCGCAGAACGAGGCGCCGCTCGACGTTCTCAAAGTCGACAATGCCGCCGTGCGGCAATTGCAGGTCGACAAGCTCACAAGGCTCAAGCGCGAGCGCGATCCCAAGGCAGTCGCCGAGGCGCTGGCGACGCTCACGCGCAATGCCGCAGGCGGCAACGGCAATCTGTTGGCGCTCGCCATCGACGCCGCGCGCGCCAAGGCCACGGTCGGCGAGATATCGCTGGCGCTCGAAGAAGTGTTCGGTCGTCACCGGGCGGAGATCAAAGCCATCTCTGGCGTCTACAGGCGGGAGGTCGGCATGACGGATGCCGTCGAACGGGTGCTGAAACTCGTCGGCCAATTCGAGGACGACGAAGGCCGCCGCCCGCGCATCCTGGTCGCCAAGATCGGCCAGGACGGCCACGACCGCGGCCAGAAGGTGATCGCCACCGCCTTTGCCGACCTCGGCTTCGACGTCGACATCGGCGCGCTGTTCGCAACCCCTGCCGAAGCCGCGCGTCAGGCGGTCGAGAACGACGTGCACGTTCTCGGTGTCTCCTCGCTCGCCGCCGCGCATTTGACGCTGGTGCCGGAGCTGAAAGGCGAGCTGACCAAACAAGGCCGCGGCGACATCATGATCGTGGTCGGCGGCGTCGTGCCACCGCAGGATTATGAGGCGTTGAAGAAAGCCGGCGCCGAAGCGATCTTCCCGCCCGGCACGGTGATCGCGGAAGCCGCGGAGGATTTGTTGAAGTCGCTGAACAAGCGGCTTGGGCACTCGAAGGCCGCGGCGGAATAAAGCCTCCTGCCCCGCGATAGCGGGGAAGGGGGACCATGCGAAGCATGGTGGAAGGGGCGCGGGACTCCCCGAGGTCTCGGCGATTTAAGGCGATAACGGCGGCGAAGTTCATTGCTTTGCTTTGGCAACGAAGCTCCGAGTCACGCGCCCCCTCCACCACCCTTCGGGTGGTCCCCCTCCCCCGCTATCGCGGGGGCGGATAAATGCTCATCCCGCGAACGTTCCCCAATTCTTCGCCAAATTCTCCGCCCCGCGCAGCGACAGCGCGAAGATGGTGTAGGTTGGGTTCGGCGCGCCGCTCGTGGGGAAGATGCCGGGCCCGGCGACCCAGAGATTGGGGATCTCGTGGGTGGCGCCGTAGCTGTCGGTCACCGAGTCGTTGGCGTTGTGGCCCATGATGGTGCCGCCCATGAGATGGATGGTCGGCATCGCGCCCTTGTTCGACCAGACTTCCTTGGCGCCGGTCGCCTTGGCGATTTCCAACCCCTTGTCGAAATTAGCGTTGAACAGCGCCACCGCATCGTCGTTGAAGCTGTGGGTGATCTTGCCGAGCGGCATGCCGAACTCGTCCTTGTCGCTCGCAAGCTCCACGCGGTTGTCGATCACCGGCATTTCCTCGGCGAAGGCGTTGAGCCGGGTGTAGCCGCGCGCCGCGCGCTTCATGAAGGCGGCGAGCTCCGCTCCGAACAGATCGACCCGCGCATTGGCGACGCCGCCGAGCGCGCTATAGCGCTGCGCCGAGCCGGCGACCATGAAGGTCGAGCCGAACGCGCCTTTGTCCTTGTGCGCGTTCTTGTCGTAGAGGTCGTAGGAGAAATACTGCGCCGCGATGGTTCCCATATACGGCTGAATGTCCTCGTCGAACATTGCCGAGGTGCCGGATGCGAAGTGCGCGGTGAGATATTTGCCCAAAAACCCGCTGGCATTGGCGAGCCCGTTCGGATGCTTGTCGGTCGCAGAGTTGAGCATGAGGCGCGGGTTCTGCGCCGACCATGCGGCCAGCACCACGACGCTCGCCTCCTGGACCTGCTTTTCTTTCTTGGCGTCAAAATATTCGACGCCGGTGACTTTTTTGCCGTCGGCGCTGGTGAGAACGCGGGTGACGGTTGCGTGCGCGCGCACTTCGGCGCCGGCCTTTCGCGCGTCGCCGAGATAAGTGACCAGCGGGTTCGACAATGCGCCGATCGGACAACCGACGTGGCACCAGCCGTCATAGATGCAGGCCGGCCGCCCCTTGTACTCGGTCGAATTGATGCCGACCGCGGCCGGCGTGAGCCGCATGCCGAGCTTGTCGAACGCCCTCTTCCAGGCGTCGCCGCCCGGAAATGTCTTCATCGGCGGCATCGGATAAGGTTTGCCGGCCGGCCGCCAAACTTCCTCGGCCTTGGCATCGCCGGAGACGCCGACGTCGTCGGCGACCTTGTCCCAGTATGGCGCGATGTCGGCGTAGTCGATTGGCCAGTCGAGGCCCTTGCCGTAGGTCGTCTTGACCTTGAAATCGTTCGGCATCAGGCGCGGGAAATTGGCAAAGTAATGCAGCGCCGCGCCGCCGACACCCCAGCCGGCCTGGTACACATAGCCGTAAGGGTTCTTGCCTTCGAGCAGGAACGGCGGGCCGGCCGGCTTGACTCGGCGGCCCCAGAAATCCGAGCTGATCAGATCGCCGAGCTGCCAGTCCGGTCCGGATTCAAGCAAAACCACCTTCTTGCCGGCTTTCGCCAGCACCGCGGCATAGACCGAGCCGGAAGCGCCGGCGCCGACAATGACGACATCGACTTTTTCGTTGGCCATGATGCGCTCCTCACCAGCTCTGCGTCGGTGCGATGTGCGGCTGATAGGGCACGCCGAGATGGGCGTAGCCATCCATGGTGCCGTAGACCACGTCGACCGCGTCGGTGCGCAACAGGAAATAGACAAAGCCCGCGCCCGGGCCTTTCCAGCCGTCAAGCTTGTTCTGGCGCATCAGGTCGATGAAGTCGTGCTGCTCGGCTGCCGTCAGAGCGGTGAAGGCTTTACTGAACTTGGCTTGGCTCGCGCCTTCGATCGCGCCGAGCGCGCCGCGATAGAAATTCGCGTAAGGCGGCCGCACGTTCATGATGCGCGCTTCAAGGAGCGCCTGCTCCGCCGGAATCGAGAGCTGCTGATCGACGAAATTGGTGATACCGGCGGCTTTAGCGCCGGGAACGAGCGCCTCGCCCATGGCGTCGAGCGTCGCCGCCTGTTCGGGGGTGAGCGTGCGCAGCGGAATGTTCTGCGCTTGCGCCTGCCGCGGCGTCAGCATGACCTCGGCGCCGCCGACGGAAAACGCGAGTACGCCGATGGCCGCGCCTTTCATGAAGGCGCGCCGTTGAATCTCGTCCATGATTTTTCCTCCCGCCACTTTACCGAAAGTAAGATTTGCCGGCGTTATGGCCGCCGTTTGGAATAGGTCAAAATTGAACGCTTAAATGGACGCTTAATCAAGCCGGCAGCGACGGCGGCGTGACGTCACTGCGGCTGCTCTTCGGCGGCGTGCGCTTCTTGCGGGCGAGCTTCTTGAGGACCTGGCGCGGCGGTTGCCACCGGCGCGCTACGCGGCGGCCGCAGCGGCGGCGGCCGCAAACGCGGCCCGGCGTTGAGAAATTCGCGAAACACCTTGTTGGCCTTGAGCGCATCGCGGCCCGCGCCAATCAGCATCTCGACCTGATCCGGCGGCAGTTTTAGCCGCGTCTCGACGGCGTTCAGCGCCGCCGAGCGATCCGGGCCCAATTGATCGAACGAAATGCGGCCGACGAAGAACTTCACGTCCTTGCAATTCCATCCCGCCGGCGCGCCGAGGCGGCTGCGCTCCGCTTCGGAGAGATGGCAACGCCAATTCACCAGGTTGTTGCGCCACTGATCCATGGTGGTGTCGAACGAGGTGTAGCTGCCGATGGCGCTCGAGACCATGGCGGTGTCGGACGTGGCATTGATCAGATCGACGCCGGCCGGCCCGGCGACAGTCTGCGCCCAGGTCCCGGACGGACCGCGGCCGGAATCGACGACGAGGAAGAGGAGGCGCCGCAGCTTGACCGCCTCGCGCGGCGGCAGCGGCCCATAGGGCGCGTTCGCGGCCAGGAGCGAAATGGTGAAGCCGGCGAGCCCGTAATTGTCGACGATGCCGCCGTCCAGCAGCTTGACGTATTTGATATCGCCGGTGCGATACCGCTCCAGCGCGTCCGCATAGGCGCGGATCAGGGGCGCAGCCGTATCGTCGTTGCGCACGCGCTCGACCCAGGGCGGCAGCTCCGCCGGGCAGCCGCCCGGAAAATTCTGAATGACCACCGGCGCGAACACCACCGGCACGGCCGCCGACGCGGCCACCGCCAGCGAGAGCGGATAGTTCGCCAGATCGCTGCACAGTGCGCGGAACGTCACGTCGGCGAAAATGAAAGCCGTGCGATTGTAAATGTCGGAGGCGTTGATCCAGACCTCGGGCGTGCCGCCCCTGGTCATGTCCTTGAACGTCGCGCCGCCGAACAGATGAGCGTCGAGCCAGCGCGGAAATCCGGTGGTGTCGTTGATGCCGCCGCTCAAGCCTTTCGCCAGATTGAGGAAGCTCAAATCGGTCTGCAGCGCCTCCTCGCCATTGGCGAGCAGGAAGCGCTGCTTGAAGTCGGACATCGCCGCGCGCTTCTTCAGGCCGTAATAGGCCGCCAGCACCGAGCCGCCGGAAACGCCGGAGACGAAGTCGAGCTGGTCGAGCAGCGACATGGCGCGGCCGCCATTCTCGACCCGCGTTTCGTCAAAGCCTTGCAGCACGCCGTAGGAAAATGCCGCGGCCCGCGTGCCGCCGCCGGAGAACGTCACCGCGACCACGGTGTCGTCGAACGTCGGCCTGCCGTTGACGCCGAGCTCGGCGGCTTCCTGTTGCGGGGTGGCGGTGAGCCGCGCGTTGATCGGATCGTTGTGGATGGTTTGGGCGCAGCCGAGGATTTGCGTGCAGCCGACCACGAGGGCGGCAAACGCAACACTACGCCCCGCGCGAACCAGACGCTGGAACTCACACCCGCCCATTAATGAAAGGTTATCGGCGTCACCGTCCTGCCCCGTCAAGGAAAGCCAAGGCGAAGCGAAAAGTAAGACTTCTTTAAGGTTAATCGGTGTTGCAACGCGCCGGTGCCGCTCTACCGGCGCAACGCGCGCGGCAGCCGCCGGTTACCGGCGCAAAAATCGGGGCCGAGTTCCACGCGCACGCAGTGCACTTTGGCGTAGCGTTGAGTCGCCAAGTCGTTTCAATGGCTTACGATGCATCGTTCATTCGCGGAGGGCAGAAATGCCGGTTTTGTCAGGCCCTCTCACTCAGAATCAGCGAAAAAACCCCGTCATTGCGTGACGGGACGGTGACGGCGCCATTTTGAATGTGGAAACCATGTCGCCGAAATGCCCGATCGAGGCGGCCTGCGGCGGCGCAAAAAATTGCCTTGAGCGCGTGTTGCACACACCCAAATCGCCGCTCGGACATCGCTGCCTTTGAGATTCTCTACGAATCTCCGATACTTGCGCATCCCCTCACGATTCGTCCCCGCTATCCCCACATGTGGTGGGTTCCTTTACCTATTGATACTAACTCTTGACGTGCGCGGCCGGCTTGGCCTAGCTTTGAAAAGTTCGGCGCGCGGGTATCGAAGTCCGCCGGGCTCTCCAAAAAGGGGTTTGGGACGGGCACCGTGCTGCACGCCAGCGCGAGGCATAAGTCGCTTTGCCTCTGGCGGGACCTGGACGCGCCGAACAATAAAAGACCCGGCTAACAGGCCGGGCGCAGTGGGTGTCGACAGAACGACGGGGTTGAGGCCAGCGCGGCGGCGAACGTTCGCTGCCGTGTCGCGGGGAAGCCGTGGGCGGCTTATATTCAAGCGGGTATTCCGCAAGGCCGCCGATATGAGAAACTGAAAGAAAGGGGCAGAAAATGCGGATCGAGCGGCGCTACACCAAAGAGGGACAGTCCCCGTACGCGGACATCGCTTTCCGTCTGACCACGAGCGAGATCCGCAATCCGGACGGCTCCGTCGTATTCCACGCCGAGAACGTGGAAGTGCCGGAGCTTTGGTCGCAAGTCGCCTCCGACGTATTGGCGCAGAAATATTTCCGCAAAGCCGGCGTGCCCGCACGCATCAAGAAGGTCGAGGAAGAAACCATCCCCTCCTGGCTGTGGCGCAGCGTTGCCGACGAAGACGCGTTGCAGGCGCTGCCCGAGAAGGAACGCTTCATCGGCGAGCAATCGTCCAAGCAGGTTTTCGACCGGCTCGCCGGCACCTGGACCTATTGGGGTTTTAAGGGCGGCTATTTTTCGTCCGAAGCCGACGCGCAAGCCTTCTTCGACGAGCATCGCTACATGCTGGCGATGCAGATGGTGGCGCCGAATTCGCCGCAATGGTTCAACACCGGCCTGCATTGGGCCTATGGCATCGACGGCCCGAGCCAGGGCCACTACTACGTCGATTTCAAAACCGAAAAACTCGTGCAATCGGCCACGGCCTACGAGCATCCGCAGCCGCATGCCTGCTTCATCCAGTCGATCGCCGATGACCTCGTCAACGAGGGCGGCATCATGGACCTGTGGGTGCGCGAGGCGCGCCTATTCAAATACGGCTCCGGCACCGGCTCGAATTTCTCAAAGCTGCGCGGTGAAGGCGAAAGGCTCTCGGGCGGCGGCAAGTCGTCGGGCCTGATGAGCTTCTTGAAGATCGGCGATCGCGCCGCGGGCGCCATCAAGTCGGGCGGCACCACGCGCCGCGCGGCGAAGATGGTGATCCTCGATGCCGACCATCCCGATATCGAGCAATTCATCGACTGGAAAGTGATCGAGGAGCAGAAGGTCGCCAACCTCGTCACCGGCTCAAAGATCAACCAGCGCCATCTGCGCGCAATCCTCAAAGCTTGCATCAACTGCGAAGGCTCCGGCGACGATTGCTTCGATCCGGAGAAGAACCCGGTGCTGCGCCGCGAGATCAAGGCGGCGCGCAAGAACCACGTGCCGGACAATTACATCCGCCGCGTCATCCAGTTCGCCAAGCAGGGCTATACCGACATTCACTTCCCGATCTACGACACCGATTGGGATTCGGAAGCCTATCTCACGGTCTCCGGCCAGAATTCCAACAACACCGTGCGCATCACCGACGAGTTCTTGAAAGCCGTCGAAGCCGATCGCGACTGGGATTTGTTCTGGCGCACCAAAGGCGGAAAAATCGCCAAGACGATCAAGGCGCGCGACCTGTGGGAGAAGATCGGCCACGCTGCCTGGGCCAGCGCCGATCCCGGCCTGCAATTTCATACCTCGATCAACGACTGGCACACCTGCGCCGCGTCGGGGCCGATCATCGCCTCGAATCCGTGCTCGGAATACATGTTCCTTGACGACACCGCGTGCAATCTGGCGTCGCTGAACCTGCTCGCGTTCCACACCCAGGCGCTGCCCGCTGCCGCAACCGGCGTAAAGCTCAAGAGTGAGCTTTACGATGTCGAGGGCTACGAGCACGCGGTGCGGCTGTGGACCATCGTGCTGGAAATCTCGGTGCTGATGGCGCAGTTCCCGTCGCGCGAGATCGCGCAGCGGTCCTACGATTTCCGCACGCTCGGCCTTGGTTACGCCAACGTCGGTGGCCTGCTGATGTCATCCGGCATTCCCTATGACTCCGAAGCCGGCCGCGCCATTTGCGGCGCGCTGTCGGCGATCATGACCGGCATCTCCTACGCCACCTCCGCCGAAATGGCGGCGGAGCTCGGCGCGTTCCCGCGTTTTCCGGAAAATCGCGAGCACATGCTGCGCGTGATGCGCAATCATCGCCGCGCCGCTTACGGCGAGCGCACCGGCTACGAGCAGATGTCGACGCCGCCGGTGCCGCTCGACCACAAGGCCAATCCGGACCAAAAGCTCGCCGAACATGCCAAGAAGGCCTGGGATCGCGCGCTTAAGCTCGGCGAAGCGCACGGCTACCGCAATGCGCAAGCCAGCGTGGTGGCGCCGACCGGCACCATCGGCCTGGTGATGGATTGCGACACCACCGGCATCGAGCCCGATTTCGCCCTCGTGAAATTCAAAAAGCTCGCCGGTGGCGGCTATTTCAAGATCATCAACCGCGCCGTGCCGGAAGCGTTGCGCGTGCTCGGCTATCGCGACAGCGAAATCGCCGAGATCGAGGCCTACGCGGTCGGCCACGGCTCGCTCGGCCAGGCGCCCGCGATCAACAACACCACGCTGAAGGCCAAAGGCTTCACCGACGAGGCGATCGAGAAAGTGGCCAAGGCTTTGCCGACTGCCTTCGACATCAAATTTGCCTTCAACAAGTGGACCCTGGGCGCCGAATTCCTGCGTGACCAACTCGGCGTCGACGCCGAGGATTTGGCGGCGCCGAGCTTCGATCTGCTCGCGCATATGGGCTACACCAAGCGCGAGATCGAGGCGGCCAACATCCACGTCTGCGGCGCCATGACGGTCGAAGGCGCGCCGCACCTGAGACCTGAGCATTACGCCGTGTTCGACTGCGCCAATCCGTGCGGCCGCACCGGCAAGCGTTATCTCTCGGTCGACAGCCATATCCGCATGCTGGCGGCGGCGCAGCCGTTCATCTCCGGCGCCATCTCCAAGACCATCAACATGCCGAACGAGGCGACAGTCGACGACTGCAAGGCGGCCTACATTCTCTCCTGGAAGCTCGGCCTGAAAGCCAATGCGCTCTATCGCGACGGCTCAAAACTGTCGCAGCCGCTGCAAAGCCAGCTCATCGCCGACGAGGAAGACGACGACGATGTCATCGAGGCGTTCATCGACAAGCCGGCGGCATCGCGTGCCGCGGCGCTGTCGGAAAAGATCGTCGAGAAAGTCGTCGAGCGCATCGTGGTGATGCGCGAGCGCGAGCGCATGCCCGACCGGCGCAAGGGCTACACGCAAAAGGCCGTGGTCGGCGGGCACAAACTCTATCTGCGCACCGGCGAATACGACGACGGCCGGCTCGGCGAGATCTTCATCGACATGCACAAGGAAGGCGCGGCGCTGCGCTCGCTCTTGAACAACTTCGCCATCGCAGTGTCGCTCGGCCTGCAATACGGCGTGCCGCTCGACGAATATGTCGATGCCTTCACCTTCACCCGCTTCGAGCCGTCCGGCCCGGTGCAGGGCAACGACTCGATCAAGTTCGCCACCTCGATCCTGGACTACGTGTTCCGCGAGCTCGCGGTCTCCTACATGGAGCGCTTCGACCTCGCCCACGTCGATCCGACCGAAGGCGGTTTTGACGCGCTCGGCAAAGGCGTCGAAGAAGGCCGCCCGGCCAGCGAAGGCCGCTACGTCTCCAAAGGCCTCACCCGCTCGCGCACCGACCGCTTGAAAGTCATGCAAGGCGGCGCCGACATCGCCTCATCCTCCCCTGCAGGGGGAGGATCGTCCGCCGAAGCTCGCGGAGCGAGCGAAGGCGGACGAGGTGGGGCCGTCTCCAACGTGACAGCGCTCTCCTCCGCAAGCCCGCGCGGCGAAATCTCCGGCTCGACCGCACTCAAAGCCGAGCCGGAGCAAAAACTCTCGCCGACCCAAGCGCTCGAGCAAATGCAATGGACCAAGACCGACGCCAAAGCCGTCGCCGCCGAACGCCGCGCCGAGGCCAAGGCGAAAGGCTATGAGGGCGAGATGTGCTCGGAGTGCTTGAATTTCACGCTGGTGCGGAACGGCACGTGTTTGAAGTGCGATACGTGCGGCAGCACGACGGGGTGTTCGTGATTTTTAAGGCGCATCATTGATATCAACTATCAATCGATAAATGGGCGGCTTTTAGTCGCCCATTTTGGTATTCTGCCATGGAAAAGATTCCATTTGTAAAAGCCGGAACATACCTATTCCGCTTCATGGATTCTCGCACAGAACACTTTTGGCCCGCAATCACAGATATGCTCTCTGAACAAACGCTGTTTGTAAATTCGCGCACCCGGTTCAACGACCCTTACGACAGTCACCCAATAATTGAAAATGACCTATCGACTTCAGCGGTTCGCGCTTACTGCGAAGAGATGATTAAAAATCCGTTTGATCCGAAACGAAGCCTGACAGGGATCGCGCATATACTAGATTTAAAAGCTTCAGGTCGAACGCGCCTCAACAAGAAAATGGTAGAAAACATCAAGGCTGAGATGCGCCAAGCCACAGAGGACTTTCTTGATACAGGCGGCTTGTTGTCATTCTCGCTTACGGCGGAAAACCCGCTGCTTTGGGGCCACTATGCGGCATCGTTTGCCGGTATCTGTGCGATATTCAGGCGCAGCGCATCGACGGACAGCGCGCTATCAATATGCGCTAGCGTTTCCTATGTGGATAAACGCCCCCACCTTCCCATGAGTCTTTTCCACGAGATGTCAATACGTCGAATCTCAGGCCAAGATTTCGATGATATTGCAAACGATATATTTTTCTTATCGTTTTTGCACAAAAGCGACCATTGGGCATACGAACAGGAAGCTCGTATTTTTTATCCATTCAGCGCATTTCAAAAACTTTCGTTTGAGCCTAGCGAGCTGGTAGGTTTTATTCTCGGGCCAAAATCATCGTCTGACCTAGAACAGAAAATGAGAACGGAAATAAAAAAGCGTCGACCATCAGTTGCGCTACACAAATCTTCCTTGTCGCAGAATGACTTCCGAATAATCATTCCGCATAAATTCACACAGCGCCACAAGCACGCAGCGTAGGAGGGGTGGCGCCCTTGCGAAACCCGTCATGCATCTCGCTCACCAAGCATGGATGCCCGGGTCAAGCCCGGGCATGACGATTGAGAAAACTACGCTACAGCGCGCTCAAGTCCACATCACTGATTGTCCATCGCAGCACCCTACCTCGTCACCACCGGGCTTGACCCGGTGGTCCATGCTGAGCATCCGCGAGAAAGGCGGCGCAGTCAGCGTACGATATCCTCCCACAAGTCGCGCCAATCGGGATTCATTGAGCGGATCAAGTCGATCTTCCACTTGCGCGACCAGTGCTTAATGTTCTTCTCGCGTTGAATGGCGGCCATCGCGGTTGCGTGTTGCTCATAGTAGACGAGCATTTTCACGCGATGCGCGGTGGTGAAACCTTCGATCAATCCTTCGCGGTGCTGGTAGATGCGGCGGATAAGATCGTTGGTCATACCGACGTAGAGCGTTCCACGCGGACGGCTCGCCAGAATATAAACCCAATAGCTTCTCATGCGGATCGTCAGCATGGATTGCCGGGTCAAGCCCGGCAATGACGAACTAAGCGAGCAGCAGGCGCATCACGCCCGCTGCCTGTCGTTATCGATCGACCGCACCTGGCCGCTGATCGACTTCCCCGCGTCGGAGGCCAGAAACACCGCGAGCGCCGCAATGTCCTCAGGCTTGATCATCGCCTTGATCGAATGCGCCACTCCGCGCCGCCTTCAAGAGGTTGCGACGCGCACCCTCAAAGCTCGATGTTCCGCGGCCACTGCCCGATTGTCGGGTAGTCCGGCGAGTACGCGTTGATGAATTCCATCAGCGCCTGGCGGTAGGCGACCAGGGCCGCGTTGCGCGGGTCGTCGAGCCCGCCCGGGAAGAACAGATCGGCCTTGGGGTCGGGCTTGGGCACGGGGTCGGGTTCGTGGACGACCTCGGGAACGAACGGCACGTAGGGCGTTGTAAAGGCGAAGGTGGTGCCGAAGTTCATCATTGAGCCGATGGTGCCGGTCTTGGGCAGGTAGGCCAAGAGCTCGCCCGTCGTCAGCGTCGCCTGCGGCGAGGGGATCGCATCGATCTGCAGGCAGGGCGGCGCGTTGCCGAGGAAGGTCAGCGCCGGATGCACCGACGGCATCATCCGCGAGATGCCGTGCGCCGTGATGCGGTAGATCATGCTGGTCAGCACCCGCGTGAGCGCGGCGCGGCTATTCAGAGTCGGCAGGCCACGGATGTTGCCGCCGTGGCGGTGGCCGGACTTGCGCATCCATTTTTGCAGGTGCCGGTCCTCGGCGACTAGCTGATCGTTGGCGTAGGTGTTGGTCACGAAGGCTTCGACGTAACTCTGCGTATAGTTAAAGAGCTGCAGCAGCCGTTGCGCCGCCGGATAGAGGTCCCACGGCTTGTCCCGGGTGAAGTCGGTCGCGACGAGGCCGTGGGTCTGCAAGGTCGTCGTCGGATCGTCGGCGAAATAGTCGCGGCCTTCGGCGAAGCGGTCCAGCAGATGCAGGATGCCGCACCGCGTCGTGACCGAGGTCGGCGGCGCGATCGCATTCCACACCAGCAGCAGCAATTCGTCGAACTGGAAGAGATAGTTCGATTGCGGCGCCAGCAGCTGATAGACCGGGTGCCTGCGTTTGAAGGTGTTGTACATCGTCATCTGCATGGCGGCCGTGACGATGTGCCAGTGATAAACATGACCCAGCCAGATGCCGTAGACCGTCAGCGACGTCCTCGCCGCCTGCAGCGCGTAGAGCCAGGCGGAGGGGGTTGCCTGTCCCTTCACGAAAATCTGCGCCCCGGCATCGTCCTGCCCGGACACCCGGACCGCGAAGGGCTTAAGCGCCTTGGTGTCGGGATTCTGCTCCAGCAGCGTCACGGTGGCGGGCGTAAAGCGCGTAAACCCGTCCAATGTCCCCGACGGCACATCGGTGAAGATGCTCAGATCGATGAAAAACAGCTTGCCGCGCGCGAGCTCATTGCGCGGCCAGAAAGGGGCAAACAGACTTTGCAGACGGGCGAGATCGGCGGTGCCGACCTTGCGCAGTATCAAGAGATTATAGGCGGTACCGTGCTCGGCGAAGAACGGCCAGAACTGCCGCGTCGCCTCCTCGGGGTCGGTGAGCGTCGCCGCATAGTCCCGGATCAGATGCGCATAGCGCGCGAAGACACCCTCAAAATTGGGCCAGGACATTGCGAACTGCTCGGGGTGCTCCAGCGACAGCGCCATCAGCTTTTCGCTCGGCCCATACAAGAACTGTTCGCCCGTCGCCGTCTGCCCGTCGATCGTATAGAGGTTCGTCAGGCTGTGGCGCGCCCGCAGGGCCTCCTTGGCACGCTCGTTGCGCTTCAAGATGGTGTCGAGCAGGCCCGCGAGCTGGATGGGGACGGCCGGAATGTGCTTCAGGCCAAACCAGTTCAGCGGCAGATGCCACACTTTGTCGAACAGCCCCAAGGTCTCCTCCACTCCGGTTGCAAAATTACAGACGACAATATTACGACGTATTATGATTTTATGCCACCACTGCGATTGCCATGGATTCTGAAGCGCCGCGGCCCGGCTGCTGGCGCGGCTCGCTCGCCGAGAAAGTCGATTGGCCGGTTTGCCGGAGGACAAAGGAGCCCGCGACGGGCACTCCAACCAACTAAAATTCGACGGCGCGTAATCCGGACGCAGCCGAGAAGTCTGTGAGCGGGATGCCTAACTTCGCTTCGCTACATTCGCGCTAAAGGTACGTTGAAAAGCCCGCAACGTGCACGGCTCCAAACGCCCTGATCCGATTCAATTGGATCACGGGAAAGGAACGGCGGCATAGGTCCGCGGACATGGGCTGTTTAATTACGTCTTTTACTCGCTCGACGCCGAGCACGGCCGCGCGGAAATCGCCAAGCTGAAAAAGTGACGCAGTAGTAAGCGTAGCCCGGACGGAGCGCAGCGTAATCCGGGGCGACTTAGAAGTCCGCGAGAGCTGTCGCGCTCAATATCGGCTATTGCATCGCCGGCTTTGCCTCGGTTCGCGATGCGTACCAGCTCCGCCAAATGGCAACGGCTTTCGCCCTGTATCCTTCTTCGTCCGTGTCGGCAAAATATGGAATGTAGGGGTTTTTTCCCGTGATTTGTTCCAGCGCATAGATTGCCACATAACGCAGGGCAGGACGCTCATCCATCACCCAAGGCAGCAGCTCAGGCACGGCCGCGGCGCCCAGTGCGATAAGCGGCCGGGCTTCCGCCTGAAGCGTCGAGCGAACGACGGTCCTTCCCGAGGGAAGCGCGATTTCCCACCCGGATTGCGGGCTTGTCTCGGGCGGCGACAAATCTCCCGCATTAAGGCGTTCGAAGATGCCGGCCACGTCGTCTTTCGCACTTGGCACAACGCCCTCTTGCCGACGTGAAATAACGCTCGTTGTTTTCGTGGTTCAGGCCCGTCTCTGATCGCATAACCCCGAAAAGCGCGGTTTTCCGCCTTCGCGAAGCGCGTTTCGGCGGGAAGAATGGCCGAAGAAGATCATGTTCCAACAAACATCCAGACCACGATCCCATTCAATTGAATCACACGCCAGTATAGGTCCGCGGATGCTTCCCCTTGACAGTCGCCGTGTGAGGACCCTGCGTTGCTATGACTTTGTTGGCTTGCGACGTGTCTATGATCGTGTCCTGCGCGGTGAAGCTGTAGTCGAGAACGTCGTCCTTATCGAGGTCGTCATAGCCCGGATTATCGTTTGAGGAGAAGTCAACATCGGTGATCTTGTGGTTCGGATCATCCGCCCTGGAGTAGTGGTCATCATGCATCGGGGCCGAAGTCCCCTTCCGCCCTTTATTGGGGCCCGCGGTGATATCCCATGTCGACATCACACTTTGCCGGAACCCAGCCAGCGCCGGATCGTGGGTGGCGTCATTCTTGAATTTGGCGGTGAAATCCAATCTGAGTTTTGCATCGGCCGCTCCGGCACCGGCGTGTTTGGACCATGTCACCGAAAAAGAATCGACCCCGGCGGTTTTCGCCGGCGCAGCGGGAGCCGGCGCCGGAGTGGGGGTCGGAGTGGGGGTTGGAGCCGGAGTCTGAGCGGGCGCCGGAGTGGGAGCGACACCGGCATCACCATTTTTTTCCTCCGGCGCGCGCTCGACAAGACCATCATCGATGAAATTTTGCTCGCCGCCCTCTACGCTCTTCTCACTGACGGCAGCCGGAGCGTGGATCGGCATTCGGCTGAAATCGAAACCTGCGACGGCTGGACCAGCCGCTGTCTCTCTTTTGGCAGCCGTTGCGTTTGCTTCTAACTGCCGCAGAGCGGCTTGATTCCCCACCGCGCGCTGCAAGTGATGGATCGGATTTGCTGCACGGCTTGGCTGGACCTGCGCCCAATGGGATGTCGCAGGCTTGGCAGCGGGCGCCTTTGAACTTGCCTGTGGCCTCTCCGCAAATGTGCGCATCGAAGACCTCCGTCAACATGGCAACCAGGTGCCGCACCCCTAACTAGACTGGCTGGACAAAACTGCCCTCTCCCCGGCCGCGCAATCCCCTACCGAGCGCAGCTACTGTAAATTATTCTTTCGTAACACACAATCTATGGTTAGCCCGTAGCAAGCGTAGCCCGGATAGAGCGCAGCGTAATCCGGGAGCGGCTTAGAAGTCCGTGACGGCGGCCCCGGATTTCGCTTCACCCCATCCGGGCTACTAACCCAGGCACCCAAACCCATCACGCCCGCTGCCTGTCGTTGTCGATCGGCAGCACCTGGCCGCTGATCGACTTGGCCGCGTCGGAGGCGAGGAATACCGCGAGCGCCGCGATGTCTTTCGGATCGATCATCGCCTTGATCGACTGCGCGGCCATCGCCTCGGCGCGCACCTCCTCGACTGACCGGCCGCCGATCTGGGCGCGGCCGGCGAAGACGCGCTCGATGCGGTCGCCCTCGACCGCGCCGGGCGCGATGGCGTTGGCGCGGACGCCCCACTCGCCGAGCTCAATCGCCAGCGTCTTGGTGAAGCCGATCACGCCCCATTTGGTGGCGGCGTAGGGGCTGCGGTTGGCAAAGCCATAGCGCCCGGCGACCGAGGACATGTTGATGATGACGCCGGCTTTTGATTGCTTGAGGTGCGGGATCGCAAGCCTGGTGACGTCGAACATGGCGGTGAGATTGACTGCGACCACCTTGTCCCAGTCGTCCGGCGGATAATCGGCGACCGGCAGCGTCATCCCCGCGATGCCGGCATTGTTGATCAGCACGTCGAGGCCGCCGAGATGAGCGACCGCAACCGACACCATGTGCTCGATGTCGACGCGGCGCGCCATGTCGTAGCGCCGCGCGATCACGCCGGGGATTTCCTGCGCAATCGCCTCGATCGCCTTGGTGTCGATGTCGCAGACGAACACGCTGGCGCCGGTCGCGGCAAACGCGCGCGCGAATTCGCGGCCGATGCCGGCGGCGCCGGCGGTGATCAAAACCCGTTGCGGCATTGTCGCTCCCTCACCTGTTGCATCTTCGTCGCTGCGCTAGCATGAAAGCAAGCGTAGCCCAGTGTGGCTTTGTCCCGCCAATCTGCAGACCCGACATGGCGCAACGGCCTTCGCTATTGCGCCCGCTTCGGATATTATAACCCCATGAAAACCGAGCTGCTGAGCAAAGCCCTGGAGCGCATCGAGAACTGGCCGGCGGACGCGCAGGATCAGTTGGCCGAGATTGCGCTCGACATCGATGCCGGCCTCAAGGATGTCGTCTATGAGCCGACCGACGAGGAAAGCGCCGGCATCGAGCGCGGCCTGCGTGATGCGGCCGAAGGACGCTTTGCGACCGACGAGCAGGTTGAAGCGGCGCTCGCCAGGCTCCGCGACGCGTGAAGGTAGCGGCCAGACTGCCTCAAGGAGTCGGTAGAATGCTCACCCTTTCGCGCCGCGGCGCCTTGCTTACACTCGCGATCATCACACTCACCTCCACCCCAACCCGAGCCCAACCCGTCATGACGACACCCTCCGGACTGAAAATCATCGACACCCAACCCGGCACCGGCGCCTCGCCGAAGACCGGCCAGACCTGCGTCATGCATTACACCGGCTGGCTTTACGACAACGGCACCAAGGGCAAGAAATTCGACTCCTCGGTCGATCGCAACGAGCCGTTCGAGTTCAAGATCGGCATGCATCAGGTGATCGCCGGCTGGGACGAAGGCGTCTCGACCATGAAGGTCGGCGGCAAGCGCACGCTGATCATTCCGCCCGAGCTCGGCTACGGCGCCCGCGGCGCCGGCGGCGTCATTCCGGGCAACGCCACGCTGATGTTCGACGTCGAGTTGCTCGGCGTCAAATAGCGTCGCGGCTGCCGCACGATTGGTTCGAACGGCGACAGCCGGGCGGCGCGGTTCGCCTTGTGCGCCGCACAAGACGGGTGTCGCGCTGCGGCGCTTCGCCCAAGCCCGCAAAAAATGCGCCTTTTGCGCGCGTCCTGCCGCGCAATATCGCCGCGCAATTTTCTTGCATCCGGTTTGAACCTCGGAACCGGCCGGCTGTCCTACAGGTGTAGGCCAAGACAGAAACGTCTCGTTCAGAGGAGGTCGACATGACCCGGCGCGATCAGGAGCTTTTGGACCGGCAGCTTCGCGGACTTTGCATCCCGCAACGCCGCGACGGCACGATGATACTGGCGATCGTCGCGATATTCCTGGCCGGCATCTTCCTCGGCAACATGCGCTCGCAAGCCCGCGAACCGGTGCACTTCAACACCATCGAAGCGGCGTTCTCGGCCCCGAGCGGATCAAACCCGACGCCGACGGTATTGCGATAAAGATTACTCATCCGACGGCGGTGGAATCCGCATCTCATGGAAGCTCTCGGCATGCATGGCATAGACCTCGCGCACCAAAATATGGGTCGCCACCTCGTTCTCGGTGCGGCCGAGTTTGCCGAGCGTGGCCAATAGAGCCAGATAATTGAAGGTTTCGATCGGCAGCGTCAGGCTGAGCGCCCTCGCCTCCGAGCGGTTTTCGGGTCGCGCCATGGAAACGCCTCAGGTTAAAACAGGGTTATAATATAGTTAAAACCCTTGGCAGGCGAATCGAATCGTGCAAGTTTGATTCCCGGCGAGGGTTTTCGCTCAACAAGCTTAAAGCGGCCCCGGTCCGTCTCGACGGTCCGCGGCCGGGCAAAAAACAGCGGGCTGGCAATCCCTTAGGTGCGGATGCGGCTCGGTGATCGCGGCGCCATGGGCTAAGCCGCGCACCGAATTTGCGCGTTTGGGGGACTTTAGCCGTCTCGCGGTGCCGGTTGCGCGCAGCTCTCGCCCTGTCGGCGGCCCAGAACGGCCGCCGCAACCGCGAGGCCGTTCTATGAGCATCGAACCATGAGCATCGAGACTTGGACGGCGGAGCGCATCGAGCAGCTCCGGCACTGCGTCGGCTCCGGCCTGACCTGCAGTCAGATTGCCGCCGAAATCGGCGTCACCCGCAACGCCGTCATCGGCAAAATCCACCGCCTCGGCTTGTCGCCGGCGCGGCCCGCGGGTGCCCCGGCGCGTTCTTGCCCTCCACGCGTCGGGCACCCGCGGAGCTCGCCGCACAGCCGGCTGCTGCGCTTGATCGGCGCGCAGGCGCCGGGCGTTGCCCACGACGCGGCTGCCGCGCTGGCATCGATCGACAGCGCGCAACGTTGCTCGCTGCTCGAGATCGCGCAGGACAAATGCCACTGGCCGATCGGCGATCCGCACGCCGCGGATTTTGCGTTTTGCGGCAACGAGGCGGTCACCGGCTTCTCATACTGCGCCGGTCACGCCCGCATGGCCTATCGCGTGCCGGCGCGGCGGCGCGCCTGACGCGCGCCGATCGCACCGCCCCGACGCGACCCCGTTGGCGCCATCAAACCTACAGCGCCCTTATTGTTACTTGCTCGGCTGCGGGCAGAATCCCCTGATATACAACCACTTGATATCTTTCAGGATCGGCCCGCTCCAGCAAAACGTGATGTACGATTCGATGGTGCCCGTCAGGTGAATGACACGCCTTAGGGCGAACGGACTGAACGGCGGCGTGGCGGAGCTGACGGTGTAGGGTTGGCCGGTCTTCGCGTCGCGGATGACCCAGCACAAATTGTCATTGCTTCGCGTGACGCAGCCGTTGACGGTAACCTTCGTGCCCACCGGCGGAAACGTCTGCTGCGCGCTGGCGCCGCTTGTCAGTAACATGCCGGTCAGCACGGCGGCGGCGAAAACCGAGCCCCTATTCCACATCATATTCCTCCCTTGAACAAATTGGTCGATGAGCATCGCACAACCTAAGCGTTAGGGCAACGCTACGCTCGCATATGTTGGAGCGCAGGATGCGAAAGATGCCGGGAACGCATTGCCCGCTGGCGCGTTCTCTATATTGGTATTGCATCGGCGAAGAGATTTTCGAATGGACCGGCAAGATCAGGAGCTTTTGGACAAGCAGTTGCGCAACTTCCATGTCACGCCGCGCCGCAACGGCGTCGTGATTGCAACGATTGTCGCGGTGTTCCTCGGCGGCATCATCATCGGCGGCGCCTTGGCCAAGCCGCACGAACCGGCGCCGAGCGCTGCCAATCCGCAAATCGCCTCGGTTCTCATCGACGCGCCGTGAAGCTTGCGGCAATAGGCAAGTCTTAAACGACAAGTCTCAAGCGAACCGCCCGGCGGCCAGCGCCGCTACCGGCACGGCCCGGCGTGCGCCTTTTGCGCCTTGACCCGCTGGCGTTCGCAATCGTTGCCGAAGGTTTTCCCGCCGCAGGCGCAAACCGGACGATAGGCGAGATTGCAGACTTGCGGCGCATGCACACAGCGGCCCTCCGCGTCGGCGCGCTTGCAAGTGCCCGGTTCAAGCTCGCACCACAGGCCGGCATCGCAGCCGAGCCCGGCGACCCCGGCGCAGGTCCCGCCGATACCGACGGCGCGCGCGGAATAGGTCTGCCCGATCAGCGCGACCAAGATCAGCGCAAAGACGACAGCAACTGCCTTCGGCAACATGTTTCCCCTCCTGCGCAATGTGTTGTCCTGGTTCGCTGCTTCATTCCGGCCTACCCCGCGGAACTGGCGCCAACCCTATCGGCTCTGACGGCGGGCGCAATCCGGGACGTGCCGACTCAGCCGCGCTTTCGCCGCCAAAGCGCGTCGAGGCTCAGCGGCCCTGCGCCGGCAAACGCGAGATAGAAAAAGATGAAGCAATAGAGGATCGCGCCGTCGCCGTTATTGAGGATCGGAAAAAAGCCGCGTGGCGCGTGGCTGTGAAAATAGGCAATCGCCATCTCGCCCGACATGATGAAGGCGGCGGGCTGCGTGAACAGTCCGAGCGTGACCAGAATGCCGCCGACGAACTCGATGCAACCGGCAAACCAATACAGCGTCAGCATGGGCGGCGTCGGCAGCGGCGATGGAAAGCCGAACAGCCGCGACAGGCCGTGCTCGAGGAACAACAGGCCCACCATGATGCGCAGGATGCTGAGCACGTAGGGCGCCGGCCGGGCGGGCATCCCGGCTCGGGCGGCGGGCGATTGGACGGCGGAGGGAATTGGAACTTTGGCGGTAGCTTGATCCATAACGAATAAACCTCATCGCTGCCCCGCGCTACGATGTAATGCACTGGGCCGCCTGGCGCACATCACAAAATTCTGAGTACCCGCGTGGAATAAGCCGCCGCCGCGGGATCGATGGGAAAAATCAAACGTCCCGACTCACGTCGCGCGGTGATAACCTGCCGGCAACGGAACATTTGAGGGGGCGAGCGTGACCCGCGACAATATTCTTTACCTGGCTATCGGCGCGCTGGTGATCGTCACCGCCGTGCTCGGCTATCAGCTTTATCAGGACCGCAAGCAGCCCGAGGGCATGCGCATCGATCTCGGCCCGAACGGCTTGTCGATCGAGAAGAAATAGCCAGCACCTTGCACCGCCGCGCGAAACGGCGGACGCTCGCCGCGACGACACCATTTGGGGAGACATCCGATGGGTTGGCGCAAAATGCTGGGGCTTGTCGGGCTCGCTTGCCTGTTGATCGCGGCCGCCGGTCGCGAGGCCGGCGCACAGAATAAGGATCATCGTGCCGTACACGCCCGGCAGCGGTCCCGACATTCTCTCGCGCCTGTTGTCCGAGGAAGTCGGCAACGAGCAAGGCCCGATCGTGGTGGTGGAAAACCGGCCCGGCGCCGGCACCGTGGTCGGCACCGAAGTGGTGCAGCGCGCCGAGCCCGACGGCGGCACCGTGCTCCTGGTCGCGAGCTCCTTCGTCATCAATCCGGCCCTGCATCGCGGCAATTACGATCCGTCGAAGGACTTCGCGCCGCTATGCTATCTCGCCGCAACCCCGATGGTGCTCGTGGTGCAGGGCGCTTCGCCCTACAAGACGCTTGCGGATCTGATCGCGGCGGCGCGCGCGCATCCGGGCGAGCTGGCGTTCGCCTCCGGCGGCCCGGGCTCCTCGCTGCATATCGCCATCGAAGTGCTGCGCCGCGCCGCCAATATCGACATCAACTACGTGCCGTTCGGCGGCACGGCGCCGGCGGTCGCGACGCTGCTCGGCGGCCATGTCGCCGCGGTCTGGGCGGATTATCCGACCGTGGTGGCCCAGCTTCAGGCCGGCACCTTGCGCGCCCTCGTCACCACGTCGCACAGCCGCGTCGAAACGCTGCCCGACGTGCCGACCTTCGCCGAGACCGGGGTGAGCAATTACGAGGCGGATATTTTCTATGGCCTCGTCGCGCCGGTAAAACGCCCGACGCCACGCTGGCGCAACTGTCAAAGACGTTCGCGACCGCGCTCAAGGCGCCGGTGATGAAGCCAAAACTCGCCAAGGAGGGATTATTTCCGGTCGGCACCTGCGGCGCCGAATTCGGCGCCTACATGAAAAAGCTCGGCGACGATTACGCGCGCATCATCGAAGAGGCGCATATCAAGACGGAGTGACCGCCCTCTCCTACTCTTCCGGCTCGGTGGTGAAAAACAGCGGATAGCCTTTGCTCTTGCCGAGCTCGGTGGCTTCCTTGGCCTTGGTCTCGGCGACGTCGCGGGTATAGACCGCGATAACGCAGGCGCCGCGGCGGTGCGCCGTCATCATCACGCGATAGGACTGATCCTCATTCATGCGGAAAACCGCTTTGAGCACCTGCACGACGAATTCGCGCGGCGTGTAGTCGTCGTTGAGCAAAATGACTTTATAGAGCGGCGGCCGCTGTGTTTTCGGCCGCACCTTGGTGCGCGGCTTTTCGACGGTTTTGGTCATTGAAGACCCTCAGCAGTCATCTCTCAGCAGACTTGCCCCAGCAGATTTGCCGATGACAAACCGCGCCAGCATAATTCATTCCGCCGCCCCATCCCAGCGCGCCGCGGCGTTGCTCCGACCGGGTCCGACGTAGTAGCGTTCCCCATCGCGTCCGTGCGTATATCACGCACCCATCATTGCGAGGGTCGACATGGGTATCCTTTGGACCATTATCATCGGCTTCGTCGCCGGTCTTATCGCGCGCTTCCTGTCGCCCGGACCGAACAATCCGTCGGGCTTCATCCTGACCACGATCTTGGGGATCGTCGGCGCGTTCCTGGCGACCTGGATTGGTCAGGCGATCGGACACTACGGTCCGGACCAAGGCGCGGGACTGATCACGTCGGTGATCGGCGCGATCGTCGTGCTTTTCATCTGGCACCGCCTGGTGGCCGCGGGCGTGATCTCCGATCCCGGCAGAAAATAGCGGCGGCCTTCAGCGCCCGATCGATCCGGTGCGCAGCGGGCGTCGCGTGATGCGGCGTTCGACCACGACGGCGCGCGGCGAACCGGCCCGACCAACGATGGTGAAGCTGCTGACGTCCTTGCGCTGGCCCAGGCGCAGCACGGCGCTGCGCGCCTCATCGGCGGAGACCTCCATCAGCGACGCCACGATCTCGATCTGCTCGCTGAGCTCATCGGTGAGGCCCTGGGCGGCCTGCACCGCTTCCTCGACCGTCGGCGGGTCGCGCCGCACCCGGCGCCGGCCATCCTTCGTGTCCCATATGTCGCTCATCTGCCACCCTTTTGTTATTACGCTGTCCTGGCATACAAGATGTATTATCAGCCATTTGCCGCATTGCAACAAGAAAATTGTGCAGTGCACTCACAAGGATTTCAACTGCTGTGACTATGGCTAAAAACGACGGCGGCCGATGTGCCGCACGGCACACCGGCCACCAACGCTGTTAACTGTAATCGGCTACCGGCGGCTCAGCGCGCCGGCATCTCGCTGAACAGCACGCCGCCCTTGGCTTTCGCGTTCTTCGCGGTCTCGAGCAGCGACACGGTGACTTGCTCGGGCGTGGTGCCGGCGTTCTTCACGACGGCGGCGGTGATGTCCTTCACCAGGCCGCGCTTCTGCTCGAGCGTGCGACCTTCCAAAATATAAACGACGACTTCGGGCATGAACTAACCTCCTTGGTTGTGCGACGAACGCGCTGATCGTGTCCGGGAGCGGCGGTCTTGCCGCGCTATCGGGCCGCATTATCTGCAAGTTCAGGGACCTACACAACACGGAGCTGACCATGAAGCGTCTTGCATTTGCCGTTGGCATCGTGGCGCTGGGCGTTGCCGCTGCCACGCCGGCGCGCGCCGATTATGCGGTCGTGCGATTTGAAACCGGCTATTGCCAGATCTGGTGGGATGGCAGCGCGACACCGTGGGGCGTCAATTGGACCAAGGTCGCCGTGACGCCCGACTGGACATCGGCTTATGCGGCCCTGTACGCCGCGATCGCCGCCAGAAGCTGCAACTAACCTGTAACTCGCTGGGCGCGGCCGGTGAACTTTTCTCTTGCCGCAAGCGACAGATAGCGCAGTGCGTGGCCGCCATAGGCTTGCCTGAACGTGACCGCGCGCTTTCGGAACGCTCCCGAACGGGAGCAACAGGGAGCTGGAAATGAGAAGTTTGGTATTTGGGATGGGCGTTCTGGCGCTCGGCTTTGCTGCCGTGACGCCTGCGAGCGCCGATTACGCCGTAGTCAAGTTCAAGGATACCGGGTATTGCCGCGCGTGGTACGACCACGCCGCGAAGCCGTGGGGGACCTCGCAGGTTCTCTGGGTGAGCGTGAATAGCTGGGACGTGGCTCAGACCAAGGGCACCTACGCCATGGGTCACAAGTGGTGCAAGGGCTGGGACAAGTAGGCTAACCGCTCGCTGGTCTTTTGATTGCCGCCCGCCGAACAACCGGCGGGCGGTTTTTATTTGTTTGTTTGCTCAGCACCGCGCTGTCACGCGAGTGAATAGCTTTGCTAGGTCGCGCTTAGTTCGCGCTGAACAGCCGGCGCAACACAGGCCCGAGGCCGCGCTCCTCCGGTTTCTTCTTCGGGGCGGCGGCGACGGCCGGTTGCGGGCCGCGTTGCGGCTGTTGGACAGTCTGGCCGGTCGCGGCGGGCTTTTTGATCGCGTCCTTTTGCGGCGCCAAGGGAACAGGCGAAACGGCCGCGTCATTGGTCGCCGCGGGCGGTGAAGCCTCGGCCGCAGGCGGACTCTCCGACAGCGCGGTAACGCTCGCCGGCGCCGCCGGAGTCGAGACCGTGCGCGAGTCGCTCGGCGCGGGCGCCGGGACTTGCGCCGCCGCAGGCAGCGGCGCGATCGGCTGCGCACTGGCGGTCACAGGCGGCGCGCTCGGTTGCCGCATGATTTGTGGATTGGCCGGTGCGGGTTGAACGCTGGCTTGCACTTTCGCGGGTGCTGCCGGAGCGACCGGCGCGGCGGTGACGATGGGCGCTATGACGGGCGCCGGCGTCGCAGCGGCAACAGGCGCCGCGGCGGGCGCTGCGGCCTCGGCCGGCTGTACCAGCGAGTGCACGACGACCAAGGTCTTGCCGGCATCGGTCACCGCGCCCGGCGCCGAGCGCTCGGCCAGTGACAACACCACGGCGGCACCGGCCGTCGCGCCGATCGCCGTGGCGACGATCACGACCCGGGCCGTGCGCATGAAATTGGGCGCGGGGGCGAGATAGCCCCATTCGGGATGAAAATTCCCCGCGAACCGCATCGCAACCTCCAAGGAACGTAACAAGGCCACCTGAGAAGCCAACAAGGCAACGTAAGTTGAGCCTGCCCGATATTTACAACTGCCGATTACTACGCCCGATCATGGCCAAAACGCGTCACTGCGGAGCGAGTTCCGCCGCTTGCGAGACTCCGATTATCACGATCCGCCGCTGCGGCAAGACACTGTAAACACGAAATTTATGACCTGTTGCCAATAGGCATCAATTCAAGCGCAACTTGCCGACAATGCGCCGCATTTTACCGCTCCGCAGCACCCCATTGTGCATAAGTCCGGGTGCATCGGTCTTGCGGCAAAAGCCGCTGGATGCGGGAGCCTCGGCCTGGCGCCGCGGCCCCCGCAAGGCCCACGACTTGGTCCGTTCGTCGATCGGCCAGCCTAGCGCGACAGCAAGCGTTCGAGCGCCGTTTCCAGCACCCGTTCGTCGTCGCCGCTTGCCGCGGCCGGCGCCGCAACCCGCTCGCCAAGAATCCCGCCAAGAATCGCCGCCGGCATTTGCAGCACGGCCGCCTGCTGGCCTTCGCGCAGCCGCGTCACCAGGACGATTTTACCGTCCGGGAATTCCAGCGCGTCGTGATGGACGCATGGTTGCTCCACATTGACTTGCCGGAAACGCGCCAGGCGCTGGCCGATCTTGCGGCTCGGCAGGATGCCGAGCATCGGCTCGCATGCGACGTCGTGCTCGAAGGCAAGCTCGGTGCCGGGACGCAAGCAGACCGCGACATTGGGATTGTCGACCGCCGCGAAGCCGCCGGTCGGCGTGTTGACAAATTTGGTGGTGACCAGCTTGTCGCCGACCTTGGCGGGTCGGGAGGCGACATGATGCAGACTATAGTCGCACATCGAAGGCTCCTCTTCGCTGTGAACAGCCGGATGGTTGTCCTTCTGGAACAGGAGTCGAACAGGTTTTGGTGGCGATCGTTTGTCGCCCCTTGCCGCGATTCCCACACAATGTCGTAAGCTGGCAATGTCGTAAGCTGCCAAAGTCTTTGTGTCGAACCAATGAGGGCTTCTGCCATGACCGTCTCGATGTACAAGATTTCCGTGCCGATCTTCGTTCAATTTCTCACCGCGCTGGGCGTCGTGCTCGACAAGGCAGCCGCCCATTGCGATGCCAAAAAGATCGATCCATCGGCGCTGCTCGACGCACGGCTGTTTCCCGACATGTTTCCGCTCGTGCGCCAGGTGCGCGCCGCGACCGATCACGCCGTCAACGCCACCGCGCGTCTTGCCGGCGCCGAGCCGCTCGCATTCGCCAATACGGAAAAGAGTTTTGCCGAGCTCGGCGAAAGGCTGACCAAGGCGATCGACTTCGTCAAAGGTTTCAAGCCTGCGCAGATCGACGGCAGCGAGGACAAGGCGATCAAGATCACGTTCCCGAGCGGGGCGACGCGCGACTTCACCGGGCAGTCGCTGTTGTTGGGAAATTCGCTGCCGAATTTTTATTTCCACTGCACCACGGCTTACGACATCCTGCGCCATTGCGGCGTCGAAGTCGGCAAGCGCGATTTCATGGGGACGCCGGTCAATCCTTAAAGCCGGCGCTCAAACCTATAGCGCCGGCGCATCACAACGAGGTCGAGAACATCCGCCCGTCGGAGCTCGAAGTCGTACCGGAGCTGCCGGTGACGCGATCGCCCATCGAGGCGATCCACGACGGAATGCTGCCGATCGCGGACACCGCATGCAGCGTGGCACCGACCACGTGGTCCTTGACCTCAAGCGTCCTGGTCAAGAGCGACTTCGACTCGGGCGCGGGCTCCGCAACGGGCGTCGCGCTCACCGCCTGATCGGTCTGCGCGATCTGCAGCGGCGCGTGCGGCGGCAGGACCGGAGCAGCCGCCACCTTGGTCCGCGCCGGGACCGGCTTGGCTACAACCGCCGTCGCTACGGGACGCGGCGCCGGAAGCGGGGCGGCAACCGGCGCCGGCGGATCCACCGCCGCCAGGCGGGCGTCGGCGACCGCCGCATCTTCCGCGGCGTGCCGGTTCTTCTCGGCCGTCATCTGGGTCTTGAGATAGCCGATGATCACCGCATGCTCGTCGCGGACGAGCTGCATCATCTCCGCCGACGCCGGCACGACCTGTTCGGTGGCCGGCCGCGAGGCCTGGACGTGGCTGAACTGGTACTGGGTGATGATGAAGCCGCCGAGCACGCTGACGAAGGCCGCGGGCAGGACGTCGACGACGAGCTTGCCGACGAACCGCTTGAGCAAGGGCGCTTCGCGCTTCGGCGCCAGGTTCGTCTGCGCCACGGTCTTCGGCGCCAAGCTCGTCTGGGCCAAGCTCGTCTGGGCTATGTACTTCACAAGTCCGGTCTGCTGGGTCGTTTGGTGCTGCATGATCCCCGTCCCTTTGACCATCCCGTTTTTTCAAACGGCCGGTTGAATTTCAAACATCCGTTCTGGGCGGCCGCAGGCCCGGAAAAAGGAATTTTTGCGGCAATCCCCGATTTTTTCAGGCCCCGGCGGGCTCAAACCCGCCGGCCGAGTCCTCCGGTTGCCCAACGGCTGAGCAATTGGGCGAGCCATTCCACCCCGGTTTCGTCGAGCACCAGCCCCAGCGGCGGGTCGGCTAACTGCTCGCGATTGCGGAGAAAAACGCTGCATTGGCCGACCAGCCACACCGCGGCTGCGGTCAGCGTCCGTTGATCCGCCTCGGGCTGGAACCGGCGCACCAGCTCCACGGCGAGCCCCATGAAGGGGGCGGCCTCCTCGCTGAGCAATTTGCGGAACACCGCGGTCGGCCGCACCGTCTCCCAATTGAGGATGCGCATGTGCCGGCTGTACTCGTCGCGGCCCAACAGCGGGCGGAGCTGGCGGCGGATGAACTCGGCCAGCGCCGCCTCGCGCGACATCGCCTTCATTTCGTCGGCATGTTCGAGCTGCTGCTCGGTCAGCGCCCGGAACGCCCCGCGCAAAACCTCGCGATAAAGCCCGTCCTTGCCGTCGAAATGGTAATTGATGGCGGCCTGGTTGACGCGGGCCTTGGCGACGATGGCGCGGATCGAGGTGGCATCGTAACCGCGCTCGGCGAACAGCCGTTCCGCCGCCTTGATGATTCGGTCGCGGGTGATATCGGACGGCCGCGTCACGATTGCGCCATTTTTCAAACTCTCGTTTGAATTCGAATTAGACGCTCGGCGGCCGGAATGCAAATGCCATTCGCGGGGTTCATACCGGGGGTGCGGTGCCGCCTATACGTCGCGCGGCCGTCATACTATTCTTGCAGGCATAACAGCCGTTCCAATCAAAACGGGAGGATTCCCCAAATGAACATGCAAAAGCTGCCGTCCGACATCGTCGGGCTGTCCAAGGTCATGCCGCCGTTGTCGCGGCGCGGTTTTATGTCGAGTTCCGCAGCCGCCGCCGCGGGCTACACGCTCGCTGCCGGCCCGGTACGCGCCGATGCCATCCAGACCGACACCAATGGATTGAAAGCCGGCATGGCCGATGTCGCGGTCACCGGCGGCAACATGCCGGTCTATTTCGCGCGCCCGGCCGCTGCGCAGAACCCGCCCGTCATCATTGTCTGCATGGAGATTTTCGGCCTGCACGAATGGGTCAAGGACATCACGCGCCGCGTCGGTCATCTCGGCGCCTTGGCGATTGCGCCGAATTATTATTTCCGCGCCGAAACCGGCGGCGTCGACCTGACCAAGATCGACGAAATGCCGAAGATCTTCCCGATCGTCAACGCCAAGACCGATACCGAGCTGTTCGCCGATCTCGACGCCACCGTGGCCTGGGCCAAATCGCAAGGCGGCGACACCAGCAAGCTTGGCATCATGGGCTTCTGCCGCGGCGGCCGCACCGTGTGGCACTACTCGACGCATAATCCCAACCTGAAAGCCGGCGTCGCGTTCTACGGCAGCCTCACAGACAAGAACGACGCCGCACCGAAGAGCTCGCTCGAGCTTGCCGCAGAGGTGAAAGAGCCCGTGCTCGGCCTCTACGGCGAAGCCGACACCGGCATCCCGCCGGATCAGGTCAAGCAGATGGAGGACGCGCTCAAGGCGGCGGGCAAGACTGCGGAGTTCCACGAATATCCCGGCGCGCCGCACGGTTTTGTCGCCGATTACCGGCCGAGCTACCGCAAGGACGCGGCGGAAGATGGCTGGAAGCAGATGACCGCCTGGTTCAAGAAGTACGGCGTGCTGAGCTAGACAACTCGTCGTTGCAACAAGACGCGGCGCTTGCGAGTGCCGCGTTTTTCATGTCCGATCCGCCGATGCCGGCCTTCATCTGCAACACCTGCGGCACGCAGTTCACGCCGTCCGACAAGGAGCCGGCGCGCTGTCCGATCTGCGATGAAGAACGCCAGTTCGTGCCGCCGTCGGGCCAAGTCTGGACCACCCACGAGACGCTGGCGCGGCGCTATACCAATACGTTTCGCCAGCACGAGCCGGGGCTGATCGGCATCGGCATGGTGCCGGCCTTCGCTATCGGCCAGCGCGCGCTGTTACTGCGCACCGCCAAGGGCAACGTGCTGTGGGACTGCATCCCGCTGCTTGACGACGCTACCAAGGAAATCGTCAAAGGCCTCGGCGGGCTATTCGGCATCGCCATTTCGCACCCGCATTACTATTCGTCGATGGTGGAATGGGCGCATGCTTTCGATGCGCCGATTCATCTTCACGCCGCCGACCGCCAATGGGTGATGCGGCCCGATCCGGCGATTAAATTCTGGGACGGCGATACGTTATCGCTCGCCGACGGCGTGACGCTGATCCGCGCCGGCGGCCATTTCGCCGGCGGCACCGTGCTGCATTGGGCGCAAGGCGGCGACGGCCGCGGCGCGCTGCTCTCCGGCGACATCGTGCAGGTCATCCCCGACCGGAAATTCGTCACCTTCATGCGCAGCTATCCGAACATGATCCCGCTGTCGGCGCCGGCGGTCGAACGCATCGGCGCGCTGCTTGAGCCTTACAAGTACGACGTCATCCACGGCGCCTGGTTCGACCGCACCATTCCACGCGGCGGCAAGGATGTCGTACAGCGCTCGATCGCGCGCTACGTCGCCGCGGTTCGCGGCGACGGTTCTGCGGAATTGCAATAGAGGAAAATCAATGGCTCGCATCGCCGACGTCAAACGCGAAGACCTTTCGCCGCGCCAGCAACAGCTGCACGACGAGTTTTTGAAGTCGCGGCCGCGCAACACGTTGACCGGGCCGTTCTCGGTCCTGATCCACACCCCCGACATCGCCGAGCCGGCCGACCGTCTGGTCAACTATTACCGCAGCAATCCAAAGCTCGGCCGCCGACTCATCGAGCTGATCATCCTGATGCTGTGCCGCAGCGCTACGGTGCAATATGCCTGGTCCGTGCACGAGCCGCACGCGCTGAAGGAAGGAATCACCCAGGACGTCATCGACGCCATCCGCGCCAAGAAGCGGCCGGATTTCAAGCGCGACGACGAGCGGCTGATCTACGATTTCGTCACCGAGCTTTTGGCCGACAAAACCGTCAGCGTCGCGACGTTCGAGCGCGCCAAGGCGGCCTTCGGCCTTGACGGCGTCATCGAAGCCGTCACCTGCTCCGGCCTCTACGGCATGATTGGCCTGGTGCTCAACGTCTTCGACATTCCGCCGCAGCCCGGCAAGCCGCTGAGCTAGAGCATGGAATCCCGCGCCCACACGCTCGACGTTGGACCATTTTGTGCCATACTATGCCGGTAGGCGCTGCGCTGAGCGGTACGCGAAGCGGGCGAAAGCGGTGCCGCGTGATGTCGGATGAACAGCCAAATTCCTAAAAGGAGTTTCGAATGAGCCTTTCGAAGAAGATCGCAGCGATGGCTGCACCAATCGCCGGCTTCGCCTTCCTCTTCGCGGTGTCGGCTTCGGCCCAAGCTCCTGCTTCGCCCAAGGCTGATGCGCCCAAGGCTGACACCTATCCGAAGGCTGACAGCAATGTCTCAACGCCGGCGTCCGAATCGACGCACAAGAAAGTCGAAGCCCACCGCCATCATTGGACGAAACAGCACACAGCTGGAACCGTGAGTGGCACCGCCGTGTCGCACAAGCCCACAGTCGCCCACAAAGTGATGTAGCGCGGACGCTGCAGTTTGCGCGCGAACCGGCCGGTCCTTTGGGGGCCAGCCGGTTTCGTCGTTTCTCAGCTTCGCCGTCTCGTCGGATAGGCTTCTCCGGGGTCCCCGGAGCGGCACCGGTCCAACGTACCGGTCAGCGTAACGTATAGGTGAACGTGCCGGTGGTGCTCGGGACCAGTTCAGAGGTGAACTGCTTCAAATTATCCGCAGTGCAGGTGGCGCCGGCTGTATTGATACGATCGAACGGCCCCGGAAACTGGACGCAGAGCGGAAAATCGCCCTCCCAAACCTCCTGCCCGGTATTGGTTTGCTCGGCGTAAATGTAGAACCAGCCTTGGGGGAAGTTGCCGATCGAGTCGCAATCGCCCGAAGCGACGGTCCACCAACCCTGGACCTCGAACCGGTTGTCGCCGACGGCCACGAGACTGGAAACGGCGACCGATGCCGACACTTTGCTTGTGTTGCACACTTTGAGATTAAACGTCTGGGCCTGCACGTTAGCCGAGCCGATGCACAGCGCCACGAACGCGAAGAAAAGAACGGTTAAACCCGACTTTGCAAGCCTCATAGCCATGCCCCCTCATTCAACCCAGCCCAACCATGATACGGTTTGGCGGCGATGACAAGATGGCTCAGGGTGAGTCTGACGACGTAGCTCCAGAGCGCCAATCGGTTCGCCTGACGCGACGATGCCGTAGCGCTTCTCAACCGATCATGCCGATGACGTAGACGATGAGGCCGGCGAGCAACAGCAGATATTGCGGCAGCAGCGCCGATTTCAGCCGCGCGCCGCGCTGGCCCAGCAGCATGAAGCGCGCTTCGACCTCGAAGTTCGACTGACCCGGCCGCCGCGCCTCCTGCACCAGCGGAATAAGCGCAAGCGTCGCGACGCCGAACATGATCGACAACGTCAGGCACGCCATCGACGCGACGCGCAAGCCGTCGTTGGAAAACTCCACCCCCGACGCCACCCAGGCCAATAGCGCGATGGTCGCCAGCAAAACGTAGCTCGAAGCGCTGTTGACGAATTCCAGCGCCTTGGCCTGGGCGTCGCCCGGTGGTCCGTTCATGGCGTTGCTCCCGGATAAGTGATGAACCTAGCAAATGCTCCGTCATGTTCCAGGCTGAAAACGCGCTAGAATGTCGCCGGGAGATTGACCATGATCACCGATCGCAGACGCCTTCTCGCGCTCTTTGCCGGCAGCCTGGCAACGCCTAAGCTTGCGCAAGCCGCGAGCGATACCGCCATGAGCCCCATCACCGCTTACGCATTCTCCTTCGCCGGCCTGCAAGGCGGGCCGATCCGGTTGTCGGATTTCGCCGGCAAGCCGCTCGTCATCGTCAATACCGCTTCGCTGTGCGGTTACACGCCGCAATATGCCGGACTGGAACAGCTCTTCAAGCGCTTCCACGAGCGCGGGCTGATGATGGTCGGCGTGCCGTCGAACGATTTCGGCGGCCAGGAGCCGGGCGGCGTGGCCGAGATCACCGAGACCGCCAACAAGGAATACGGCGTCACCTTCCCGCTCGCCGCCAAGGCCGAGGTCGTCGGCCCGAATGCGCATCCGTTCTACAAATGGGCGGCGGGCGAGCGGCCGCTGGAAACGCCGAAGTGGAATTTCCACAAATATCTGGTCGGCCGCGACGGCCATATCGCCGCGGTCTTCGCGACCGCAGTCGAGCCGATGGAAGCGCGCGTGGTCGACGCGGTGGCGAAGGAACTTGGCCGCGAGTAGGCCGCGGCCGTCAGCTACCTTTCAGCGAACCGATCAGCGGAAAGAACACGTCCTGCCAGGACGCCGGCGCGGTCTTGAGCTCACCGGTCTTGAGCATGAAGGCGGCGAGCTTCATCAGCCCGGTCGGCGCCACGGAAAAGACGATAGAGCCGTCGGTAAGCATGCCAATGACGTCGGCGCGCGGCAGCCGCGAGGATTCCGCCCGGAGATAGGCGTCGGCCGCCGGTATCGGCTCATGGGCGAGGTAGGTGATGCCGTCCTCGACCGCAGCAATCAGAACTCTCGCGACCATCGGATTGGCATCGACAAAGCTTTTCGGCGCGCCGAGCGCGACGCCGGTCATCTCCTCGCCGAGCACATCCTTCGAGGTGGTGACGGTGTGAATCTTGTCGCTCTTCTTCAGCACCGAGATGAACGGGGCCGTTGCCACATAGCCGGCAATGACGCGGCCGGAGAGTAGCGCCGCCGTCGCATCCGGATGCGGCATGGTGACAAGCAATTTGTCGAGGCGGCGGTAATCGCCAAAGGTCTGCTCCGCCGCCATGCGCATCACCACCGCCTGCGGCGAGGTGGTGGCCGGCACCGCGATCTGATCGTTGTCGCCGAAGTCGGCGATGGTCTTGATCTCCGGCTTGTTGGTCATCAGCACGAAGGAATTGGCGCCCAAAGCCGCTAATCCCGCGACGTTCTGATGGCCTTTGGTCTTCTCCCAGGCGATCAGCAGGCCGGGCGTGCCGAAGGCGCCGACGTCGATATTGCCGGACAGCACGGCGTCGGTGATGGCCGGCGAGCCGGAGAAGCGCTGCACGGTGACCTTCAGATCCGGCAGGCCGGCCTTCTTCGCCTCGATGGCAAAGAAGCCCTGTGCGTCGGCCACCACCACCGGCAGATAGATCAAGCCGTATTGGATGCCGATGCGGACTTCATTGACCTCGGCGCGCGCCGGCGCGGCCGCAAGCATCGCGCAGGCGGCGAAGAGCGCGCCGGAGAGCGCGCGCATATGTCTGGTTTTCGGCATCGACAGAACCCCTCAGATCGCGTGTGCCTGCGATTCTTCCAATATGGCGCTGCCGCGCGGCGTCAGCCGGACCGGGCGGCCGGCTTCGTTATCGATGCGGACCAGGCCGTCGATGATGGCGTCTTCCCAGACCGACAGCCGCGGGCAGGTGCTGTGCCACGCCTCCATGGTCGCCGCATAGGTCCGCGGGCGGTCCACCACCCAGGCGAGAAATTGCAGCATGATCAGGCTTGCGGGCTCGGGCATATCGACTCCTCGATCGGGCGAGTATAGGGCGAAACGCGGTGCGTGAAAATCGCTGCCGCATGGCGATTGCGGAACCGGAGCCGCTATCGGGGCGTTATTCGATCCGCGTCGGGGCTTGCGGTATCCGGCGCCACGTCATGACTTCATGCGTCAAGAGTGCTAACTATCGTTGCTCGCATCGGCGGGGCGCGGGACGTTTTTCTCGCATTGCATTTTAGTGGAGGATTCCATGCTGATCAGCGCGCTGATCACCTTCGTCGTCGTCATCCTCATCCTCTATCTCGTCAACATGCTGCCGATCGACGGCCGCGCCAAGCAGATCGTGCGGGTGGTCGTCATCATCATCGGCATCCTGTCGCTGCTGGGCTATCTGCGGACGTTCTAGGACCGCCGCCTTGCACCGCATCGAGGGCTACGTCATCGTTTCGGCCGACGGCATGATCGCCGACGCGCAGGGCGCGATGCCGGCCTCGATCCGCAACGACGCCGACCAGGCCTTCTTCCAGGCCGCCCTAGACCGCGCCGCCGTCATCGTCCACGGCCGGCATTCCCACGAAGGCGGCCCGCGCGCGGCGCGAAGAAAACGCCTGGTCGTGACGCGCCAGATCGCGACCACCGCGCCCGATCCGGCGCACCCCAATGCGCTGCTCTGGAATACGACCGGCGCGACGCTGGAACAGGCCATTGAACAGCTCGGCGCCGGCGACGGTGTCATCGCCATTATCGGCGGCACCGAGGTGTTCAGCATGTTCCTGCCGCGCTACGACGCGTTTCACCTGTCGCGCGCGGCGCATGCCAAAATCCCCGGCGGCCGTCCGGTGTTCAACGAAGTCGGGCCGAATGCGACGCCCGAGGACGTGCTGATGCGGCACGGTCTCAAACCCGGCCCGCGGCGCGATCTCGACGCCGCGGCGGGGGTGAGCGTGGTGACGTGGGAGCGCGAGAATCATCCTGCCCCGCGATAGCGGGGAAGGGGGACCACCCGAAGGGTGATGGAAGGGGCGCGGGACTCGACGCGACACCAGCGATTCAAGGAGATTTCGGCACCGACAATGATTGCCTTGCAGCGGCAATGACGCGGCGAGTCAAGCGCCCCCTCCACCACGCTACGCGTGGTCCCCCTCCCCCGCTATCGCGGGGGCGGATAATCTCTCACTTCTGAATCTGAATAAGCTCCTTGAGCTGATCCGGCGTCAGCGGGGCTGAGAGGAATTTCTGCGTCACGGCATCGGCCATGAGGTCGTTGACGCCCATGACCTCGCCGGTCTGCAGCGCCTCTTTGGGGATCAGCTTGAGCACCCGCTGCACGATGGAGTCCGGCAGGCCGGAATATTCGCCGTAGACCTTGAGCGCGTCCGGGCTGGAATACATCCAATCCACCGTCTCGTTATAGGCCTGCATGAAACGCACGATGGCGTCCTTGCGGTTTTGCAGCGTGATCGCGCCGGTGAGGTTGACGCGCACGGCGCGGGTGCGCAGCGCCGTGACGTCGTTGCCGGTGGCGATGATGCGGGCCTTGCCGGCCTCGACCAGATCCAGGCCGAAGGGCGCGGCGCCGAAGCCGACGTCGACCTGTTTGGTCATGGTCTGCGTAATGGTCGAGGCGATATTGCCGGTCGCGGTCGGCTTCGCGGTCAGGTGATATCGCGCGATCAGCGCCAACAGCGAGCCGTGGCTCGACGAGCCGACCGCCGAATAGGCCACGGTCTTGTCGTTGAAATCCTGCACGGTCTTGATCGGCGAATCCGCCGGCACGTACCAATACAGATCCGGGGCGCCGGTCATTTCGCCGGAGATGATGCGGATCGGCGCGCCCTTGCCGAAGGTGCCGAACGCTGCCGACACGCCTGAGGCCACCGCGACGTCGATCGAGCCGCCGATCATGGCCTGGATCGATTCCGGCCCGGCTGTCGTATAGAGGATGTCGAGATTGAGCCCGTGCTTCTTGAAGATGCCACCGCGCTGGCCGAGCTCGGCAACGCCGGCGTCCCAGGCGCCTTTCTGCGGGATGGCGACCTTGAGCGTATCCTCGGCCGCGGCGCCGCGGATCGCGCCCGCCAGCGCGAAGATCGAAAGGACGGCGACAGCAAATCTTCGCATGATTTCCTCCACGGCGATGACGGATTCGAAATCGCTTGTTATCTTGATGGTATGACTTTACGCCCGCCGCAAGCGAGTTCAAGTTCGCGGACGACGCGCCTGGATGCGCTCGACTACGAGATCGCGCAAGAGCAAGTCGCGGCGCTCGGCCGGATGGGACGCGCGCTCGAAGCGGCACTCGCCGCCTTGGCCGAATACGACCGCGGCCGCGGCGCGAAGGACGCGGTACGCGAAAACCTCGTGCGGGACGCCAGCGATGCGCTGTGGTGCTTCATGGTCCAGCGCGAGGCGTTCGGCCTGCGCGATCCGCGGCCGGTCATCCGCGACTATCGGGTTCCCGCCGAGGTGCACAACCGCATGGGCGCGTTTGGCCGGCGATAGCGTTTCGGTTGCGGCCGTCGGGCGCGCCTGCGGTACGGGAATGGGGCAACGGCGCAATTTATCCTTTCATTAACCGTAACCGCGCCGGCTGTGCCACCGTGGAGAACGGTTTGTTCACCGCTCGCGCGGCATTCTCGACGGAAATTCAGTGGCGTGACCGCGTGGCGCATGAACGGTACCCTGTCCCTGCTTGACGAGCTCGAAACCACGCTGGCCTCCGGCTCGAGTTCGCGCGGCATCGAAATCCTGACCAGCGTCACCGATCTCTTCATCAACGGCGCTCAGCGCTTTTCCGAAGACCAGATCGGCGTGTTCGACGACGTCATGGCGCGGCTGATGGTCCAGATCGAGGCCAAGGCGCGCGCCAAGCTCGCCCAGCGCCTGGCGGCGATCGCCAATGCTCCCCGCAATGTCATCCACCTCCTCGCCAGCGACGACGACATCGAAGTCGCGCGCCCGGTGCTAACCCGGTCGGAACGGCTCGGCGAGCACACCCTCGTCGCCACCGCCAACAGCAAGAGCCAGCAGCACCTCTACGCCATTACCCAGCGCGACGCGCTCAGCGAGGCCGTGACCGACATCCTGGTCGAGCGCGGCGACCGCGACGTGGTGCATGCGGTGGTTAAGAACCGCGGCGCCCGCTTCTCCGATGCCGGCTTCCGCGCCCTGGTCACCCGCTCGAACGGCGACGACGCGTTGGCGAGCGAAGTCGGCATGCGCGGCGACATCCCGCGGCAGCATTTCCTCATGCTGTTGGACAAGGCCTCGAGCGCGGTGCGCGCGCGCCTCGCCGCCGAGAACCCGCAGGCCAGCCAAACCATCGACGGCGTCGTGGCCGAAGTGGTCGGCGGCATCCGCGACGAGATCCGCAACTCCTCACCGGCCTTTGCCGCGGCGGAGGCCGAGGTGGCGCGGCAAAACCGCATCCGCCGCATCGGCGAAGCCGAGATCTATCAATATGCCCGCGACCGCAAATTCGAAGAAACCGCGATCGCGCTGGCGCTGTTGTGCGACACGCCGATCGACGTGGTCGAGCGCGCGCTGCTCGATCCGGGCGCCGAGATCGTGCTGATCCTGGCCAAGGTCGCCGGCCTGTCGTCGACTACGACCAAGGCCGTGCTGCTATTGCGCGCCGCCGACCGCGGCATGTCGACCGAAGACCTCGAACGGGCGCTGACGAGCTTCAACCGCTTGCAGCCCGATACCGCCAAGCGCGTGCTCGGCTTCTTCCGCACGCGCGCCAAGACGCCGGCGACGCCGGTGATCCCGCACGCCGTCGCCATTAACGGCTAGCCCGAACGCGCGCGAAAGCGAACGACGGCTGCCTCAGTAGCTGCAATAATTCGGCGCGATCTGCACCCAGGCGCCGTTCGGATACTGATAATAGCAGCCGCCGTGCCACCAGTAATAGCCGCCGGAGCGCCGCTGCGCTTCGCTGGCGATGATGGCGCCGGTCGCAGCTCCGATCGCGGCGCCGGCAAAGGCGCCACCCGCACCGCGGCCCGCCGCGCCGCCGATAATGCCGCCCAGCGCGCCACCGATGATCGCGCCGGCCAGCGGATCCTGCGCCGCCGCCTGCTGCGCCGGCAGCAAAGCCGACAACGCCAACAGCACCCCAGCTCCCAAACTGCGCATCATAGCCGTTCTCCCTTCCCTCTTCCGCCGTCGCTGCGGCTGGTGAACGTGGCCGGCTTATACCTGCTTCGGCCACCCCGTGTCGTCATCGTTTAAGAGTATCCGCGGGCAAAAATGTGGCCCGCTCATGGTGCGATGCACCGGAGGATACCGTCATCCGGCGAGCCCTGGCATCAGGCGAGCCCTGGCATCAGGCGCAGCGCGGTTTCGCGATTGATCGAGGCGCGCTCGGCGTCGGTGAACGGATAGGCGGCAAGCCCGTTCGCCGCCTCGATGGCTTCGCGATAGGGATAGTCCGAGCCGAACAGCAGCTGCGACACCGGCACGAGCTTCAGCAGCGCCGCGAACTGGCCCGGCTCATTGCCCTGGGCGATCTCGTAGAAATATTTCCGCACGATCGGTTCCGGCCCCCCGGGCATGCGCGGATCTTTCCTGACCACCTGCTCGCGGATGAAACGGCCGATCAGGAACGGCAGCGTGCCGCCCGAGTGCGACCAGATGAAACGGACGTCGGGGCAGCGGAATGCGGTGCCGGCCTTGCCGAAGATCAGGCTGGCGATGGTCCGCGTGGTATCGGTGGCGAATTCGATCGAGCTCGGCCCGACGCCATCGGCCAAATGGGTGCAACAGGCCGGATTGACCGGGTGGGTGTAGACCATGGCCTTGCGCCGATTGAGCTCCTCGAACACCGGCATGAAGGCCTCGTCGCCGAGATATTTTTCGCCGTAGCTGGTGTACAGGCCGATGCCGTCGGCTTTGAGCACGTCAAGCGCATAGGCGATCTCGCGCAGTGAGCCTTCGGTATCGGGCAGCGGAATGGCGGCGAACAGTCCGAAGCGGCCGGGATTGTCCTTGCGCAGCGCCGCCCCATACTCGTTGCAGGCGCGTGCCAGCGAGCGTCCCTCCTCGACATCGCCGAACCAGACGCCGGGCGGCGGGAGCGACAGCACGGCAGTCGTCACGCCGGCCTTCTCCATATCGGCGAGCGACGACTGCAGCGACCATTTGGGCGCCTGACCGCCGTGCTTCGCCATCGCCTCGCCCTGCGCCGGCGGAACGTAGTGGTGATGGACGTCGATGCGCGTCTTCTCCGCCGCCGCTTGAGCGGCTGCCGGCGCCGCCGAAGCGCCGAGACCGAGCGCGGCGAGGCCGCCAGCGAGAAAATTCCGCCGCGCCGGATTTGCCGGAAGAGCGATCGGCTGACAACAGGCGCAAACGCGAAAAGCGCTGTGCCGCAGCGGTTTATGCGCTGTCGAATGCGGTCGTGCGAAGCTCATGTTCATCCCTGTCTTTCCATTTTTGGTTCTGACGTTGCCGAGCGCGAGCTTAGCGAGCGTCGCGGCGTCGGCAAGTCGGCGCGAGCGCTTCTCCAGCGCGCGCCGCGCGTCGCCAGTGCGTCTCGACGCGCCGCGAACTGTGGAACGTGACGAAGCATTAAAGGTTATCTTGCAGAATCTTCTTGACTCCCCGCTGTTTGCATTTATGTGGGGAAATCGCCGCTGTTGGTCAGTTCGTGTGAGCTGATCGGGCGGCATTCGCTTTCCGCGGCGCCGGCTCGCCGGCATCTCGGGTTCATGTCTCTGGTTGGAGAGGAAGCATGGCACAGAATGCCCTCTTGCGATCGGTGAAGGGCTTGGGGATTCCAGGTACCGCCCGAACGGAAGCAAGAAAGACCAAGCTCAAAGTCGCACCGCCGCCGGCGGATGATCACCACGACCATTTCGCGGTCCGCAATGGCGTGCGTTGCGCCGGCGCGCATCTGATCATCGATCTGCACGGCGCCAAGCGGCTCGACGACATCGACCACATCGAGGCGACGCTGCGACGCTGTGTCGACGCCGCCAAGGCGACGCTCCTGCACATCCACCTGCACCACTTCCAGCCGAACGGCGTCTCCGGCGTGGCGGTGCTGGCGGAGAGCCACATCTCCATCCACACTTGGCCGGAAGTCGGCTATGCCGCGCTCGACGTGTTCATGTGCGGCTCGGCCGATCCCGACAAGTGCATCCCGGTGCTGCGCGAGGCATTTTCCGCCGAGCGCGTCGGCGTGAACGAGCTTCTTCGCGGTCGGGACGCTTAAAGCGCACCTGCCGTTTCGCGACGATTGAGCGGCCGGGCCGGGTCCCGGCCGTTTTCATACGTGCCTGAAGGCTTGTGGGCTCTAAGGTTTGGGAGGTGTCATGGCCGAGAAACGCTGGATACCCGAGACGCTGTTCGACGATCTCGGCTTCCGCATGACCTTCGAGGTCGACAAGGTGCTGTACGAGCTGCACACCGAGCACCAGCACCTGATCCTGTTCGAGCAGAAGTATTTCGGCAAGACGCTGATGCTCGACGGCGCCACCCAGATCTCAAAGCGCGACGAGTTCATCTACCAGGAGATGATGTCGCATGTACCGCTGTTCGCCCACGGCAACGCCCAAGAGGTGCTGATCATCGGCGGCGGCGATTGCGGAATTGCGGAAGAAGTGCTCAAGCATAACACGGTCAAGCGCCTCACCCAGGTCGAGATCGACGCCAAGGTGGTCGAGTTCGCCAAGGAGCATTTCCCCGAATTCACCAGGCCGGTATTCGCCGACAAGCGCTTCGAAAGCGTCATCGACGACGGCGCCAAATATGTCGCCAAGACCGACCGGCGCTTCGACGTCATCATCGTGGATTCGACCGATCCGCAGGGGCCCGGAAAAATCCTGTTTGGCGAAAAGTTTTATCGCGGCTGCCGGCGCTGCATGAAAAAGGGCGGCATCCTGGTGACGCAGAACGGCGTGCCGTTCTTCCAGAAGAACGAGCTGGCCTCGACCATGTCGAAATTCCGAAAGCTGTTCGCCGACGCCACCTGCTATGTCGCCGCTATCCCGGTCTATGTCGGCGGCCATATGGCGATCGGCTTTGCCAGCGACAACAAGGCGCTGCGCGTCACCCCGGCCAAGACCATCGCCGCGCGCTACCGCAAGGCCGGCAGCTTCACCACCAAGTATTGGACGCCCGAGCACCACGTCGCCGCCTTCGCGCAGCCGCGCTTCATCGCCGACCTGGTGGCCAAGGCAAAACCGCGGCGCTGATCGCCCTCTGTCACACTAAAGCAATCGTGACTGGCAGGCTCTGCCGGCTGCTTCTAGGCTTGGCGAATGCTCCTGTTTGGCAAGCGAGGAGAGCGCCATGAGTTTTTTCCCCGGCAAGGACCCCAACCTCGGCGATGCGCAATCGAGCGACGCCATCGAGCAGGTGATCGTGCCGCGCTCGGTCGATCTCGGCGGCTTCCAGGTGCATCGGGCGCTGCCGTCGGGGCGCTCGCGCATGGTCGGGCCGTTCATCTTCTTCGACCATTTCGGACCGGCGGTATTTAAGGCCGGCGACGGCGTCGACGTGCGGCCGCACCCGCATATCGGGCTTGCCACCGTCACCTACCTGTTCGACGGCGAGATCGTGCATCGCGACAGTCTCGGCACGGCGATGCCGATCCGGCCCGGCGCGGTGAACTGGATGACCGCCGGGCGCGGCATCGTGCATTCCGAGCGCACTGCCGCCGACCATCGCGACGGCGGCGAGCCGCTGCACGGCTTGCAGCTATGGGTGGCGCTGCCGATGAAGGACGAAGAGACGGCACCGGTCTTCGCCCACACCGCCGCAGCCGACATCCCCGCGATCAGCGAAAGCGGTCTGACGCTGCGCGTGGTCGCCGGCACGCTGCATGGCCTGCGCTCGCCGGTCGTGACCTCGTGGGACACGCTGTTCGCCGACGCGCACCTCAACGCCGGCGCGACGCTGCCGCTCGACGCCGCCCACGAAGAGCGCGCCGTCTATGTGCTCGGCGGCGAGATCGAGATCGGCGGCGACCGCCATGGGCCGGAACGGCTGCTGGTGCTCAAGCCGGGCGATCCGGTGGCGATCCGGGCGGCGAGCGATGCCCATTTCGTCGTGGTCGGCGGCGCCGCCATGGACGGGCCGCGCCACATCTGGTGGAATTTCGTCTCCTCGCGCCAGGAGCGCATCGAAGCCGCCAAAGCCGACTGGAAGGCCGGCCGCTTCGATATCGTGCCGGGCGACACGACGGAATTCATTCCATTGCCCGACTAGGCAAGGAGGAGGCGATGCCGCGTCGCATTGCTATACTGATCGGAGCGCTTTGCGCGTTGGCGGTCGCCGCGCCGGTGCAGGCCCAATCGGATCTGGCGCGCGCCTATCGCATCATCGCCGCAAAAACCTTCGTCGACCTCACCAACAGTTTCGGCCCGGAAACGCCGGTCTGGTCGGGTTTTGGCCAGGCCAAATTCTCGCCCGCCGCCGATCCGAAGACGCACGAGCCCTACACCATCGCCAAGGACGGCTTCCGCACCACGTTTTACGAAATGGTCGGGCAATACGGCACCCATGTCGATCCGCCGGCGCATTTCGCCGAAAACGGCATCACTATGGATCAGATTCCGCTCAAGCAGATGATCCTGCCGCTCGTCGTGCTCGACGACACGCCGTACCTCGCCAAGGACCCCAACCATGCGTTCTCGGTCGCCGACCTGAAAGCGTGGGAGCGCATGCATGGCCGCGTGCCTAAGGGCGCCTTCGTCGCCTTGCGCACCGACATGTACAAGGACTGGGACTCAAACCCCGAGCGCTTCAAGCGCAGCCCGTTTCCGGCCTGGACGTTCGAGACCATCAAATATCTCTACGAGCAGCGCGGCGTGACCGCGACCGGCCACGAAGCCATGGACACCGACACCACCGACAAGATGGATTCGGAAACCTACATCCTCCAGCACGGCCATTATCAGATCGAGGTCATGGCCAATCTCGATAAAGTGCCGGCGACCGGCGCGGTCATCGTTGTAACGTGGCCGAAGGTGGAAAAGGGCTTGGGCTTCCCGGCGCGCGCGTTTGCGATTTTGCCGTAGCAGTTTTCCGTCATCCTGAGGTGCGAGCGAAGCGAGCCTCGAAGGATGCACGGCCCGGGCCGTCGCCCCATCCGAAATCGGGTTTACCCGATTTCGGCATTTCAAACCCCAAGTCGGCAACAGCCGACTTGGGCGGGCCGCGCTACGCGCGACCACCTCAGGGTGACTGATAACATGCTATGCGGCAGCGTGGCGCTGGCAGCGGATCCAGGCGCCAATCTCGCGCTCGGCCTCCGATCGGGCAAAGCCGTAGCGCTCCTGCAGCCGGGCGGCGAGTTCGTCGCGGCGGCCGTTGATGCGGGTGACGTCTTCGTCGGTGAGCTTGGCCCAGTTGTGCCGCAGCTTGCCTTTGAAGTGGAGCCAATTGCCCTCGATCTCATCCCAGGTCATTGCTGTCTCCCGTGCGATCAGTGGAAGCGCGCCGCGCGCCGCCGCGCCCGTGGCTGCGGGTGATATCAGTGGCGCGATGCGGCCTGAGTTCGACCACAACGCGGTCTTTCCAAGACCAATGTTGGCGTTGCTCTGATGGAATTCGATTGTCAATTCAGAATGACGCTATTCCCGGCGTTGCAAAATTCTTACCGCAGGCGTGGTTGCGATCTACTAAATTACCGCACAGAAACATCGGCCCGGTGTAGACTATCTGGAATCGTTCGCAAATTTTTCAGGCCATTAGGCGGGCACCATGAACAAAATTTCATCCCGGCGCGCCCGTGGTGCGCCACATTTGCTTGCTCTCGGGCTTGCGCTCGCAAGCTTCGCTCTCCTCACCGGCTGCATTTCGTCCGACGGGCCGATCCTGACCGATGGACAGCCGCTTCTGGGCAAGGAACCGCACTTGCTTTTTTACGCTTTACGCGACGGCACCGCGCGCGAGCCGAGCGCGAAAACGTTTCGCTGGCAGGACGGCCGCTACGTCCCCGTCGGCCGCAGCGCCAAGGATATCGGTCCGTTCACGCTCCATGCCATCGAGGGCTCAGACCTCATCGTGCAAACGCTGAGCGCCGGCAAGCCGGTGGAATATGGCATTGCGCGCAAGCTCGCCGATGGCGTTTATCTGGTGGCCGTGGTCGACGAGAGCGATGCCGACGAAGCGACGCAGAATAAATTCTGCGAGAAGCCGCCCGGCACCGCCTGCCGCGTGACGAGCCGCGAGGCGGTTCTGGCCTTCGCGCACGCGACCGCCGCAAAACCGCATGCCGGCAGCGGGTTGGCTTTGCTGATGGAGCATTGACTTGACGCGCCACGCCGGCCCGCCGATGAGACAGCATGGCTCCGCCCTCCCCCGCCTCTGATGTCGAGCGCCTGGCACAAGGCATCCGCGCCGGCGATCGGACCGTGCTGTCGCGCGCCATCACGCTGATCGAGAGCAAGCGCGCCGATCACCGCGGCACTGCCGCCGCGCTGACGCAGATGCTCCTCGGCGTGACCGGCAAGGCGGTGCGCGTCGGCATCACCGGCTCGCCCGGCGTCGGCAAATCGACCACCATCGACGCGCTCGGCTCGATGCTGACGCGGCAAGGCCACAAGGTCGCGGTGCTGGCGGTCGATCCGTCGTCGCGGCGCACCGGCGGCTCGATTCTCGCCGACAAGACGCGCATGGCGCGGCTGGCGACCGACGCAAGCGCCTTCATCCGCCCCTCGCCCGCTTCCGGCACGCTGGGCGGCGTCGCCGCCAAGACGCGCGAGACCATGCTGCTGTGCGAGGCCGCGGGCTATGACGTGGTGCTGGTCGAGACGGTGGGCGTCGGGCAATCGGAAATCGCGGTCGCCGACATGACCGACTTTTTCCTGGTGCTGGTGCTGCCCGGCGGCGGCGACGAACTGCAAGGCCTCAAGAAAGGCGTCGTCGAGCTTGCCGACATGATCGCCATCAACAAGGCCGACGGCGACAACCTGCCGCGCGCCAAGCTGACGGCCGCCGAATACGGCGCTGCGCTGCATATCCTGACGCCGGCCTCGGCGAACTGGTCGCCGCCGGTCGTCACCTATTCGGCACTCAAGGGCGACGGCGTCGAGGCGCTGTGGACGAATATCCTCGACCATCGGCAAAAGCTCACCGCATCGGGCGAGCTCGCGGCACGCCGCGGCGAGCAACAGGTGAAATGGATGTGGGCGATGCTCGAAGAGCGGCTGTTCGCGCCGCTGCGTTCCGACCGCGCGCTCAAAGCGGCGCTGCCAAAACTCGAAGCCGAGGTCGCGGCCGGGCGGCTGGCGCCAGCCACGGCGGTCGAGAAGATCGCCGAGATACTCGGGCTTTGATGCGCGTCCTGATCACCGGCTTCGGTCCGTTCCCCGGCGCGCCGTTCAATCCGAGCGCGGCGCTGGCCAAGGCGCTGGCGCGCAGGCGCCGGCCGGCCTTGGCCGGCATCGAACGTGTCGTGCACGTGTTCGCGACGACTTACGCGTCGGTCGATCGCGACCTGCCGAAACTATTCGCGCAAAAACAAAAACCTGACGTCGTGCTTATGTTCGGCGTGGCCGGGCGACGGCGTCAGCTTTGCATCGAGACGCGGGCGCGCAACGCCGTCTCGCTGCTGTTTCCCGATGCCAGCGGGCACCGGCCGCGCCACGGTGTCATAAAACTTCGCGGACCGGCGGCACTCGCCGGCAATGCGCCATTCGCGCGCCTTGCCGGCGCCGCGGGGGCCCGGCTATCGCGCGATGCCGGCCGCTATCTGTGCAACTACGTTTACTGGCGGGCCTTGGAACAGGTGCGCGGCGCTCGGCCGCTGGTGCAATTCGTTCATATTCCGCCGGTCAGCGCCAAGCTGCGGCCGCGGCGACGCTTGAAACAGCCACCGACGCTCGCCCAATTTCTGAAAACCGCCGAGGCAATCCTCATCGCGCTCGTCGCCGCAAGCCGCCGTTAACCGTTAACGCGAGAACGTCGCGTGTGCCGCACTGAAACGGTTTAGTGGCACACCATGTGATAGGCGTTGCGCCGCGCTTAACAGGATTTTGCGATGAGCCTCGACCGCCGCCGCCTGTTTGCCGCCCTCGCCGGCGCCGCCACGGCCAGTGCTGCAGCGCCGGCGCTGGCGCGCGATGTCTCCACACGATCAGCAATCGACGCCACCGCGCTGGGGCTGCGACCGAACGCGCCGGACGATCAATCAAAGGCATTGCAGCGCGCCATCGACCAGGCCGCGGCCGCAGGCGCGGTGCTGCATCTGCCGGCCGGTTTTTATCGCGCCGGCGCACTGAATTTGCCAACCCATGCGGCCATCGCCGGCGTCGCTGGGATGACGCGCATCGTCATGGCCGGCGGTCCTTCGATGGTGGCAGCCACCGGCAGCGACAACATTGCGCTTAGCGGACTGATCCTCGACGGCGCCAGCATCCCGCTGCCCGAGCGGCGCGGACTTATCCATCTGGCGCAAGGCCACGCGCTGCGCATCGCCGATTGCGAGATCGTCGGCGCCGGCAGAAACGGCATCGCGCTGGAAACCATGGACGGCGAAGTGACCGGCACCACGATTAGCGCCGCCGACAACGCCATTTTCTCGATCGACGCACGCGGCTTGCGCATCGCCGGCAACACCGTGCGCGGCGCCGGCAATGGCGGCATTCTGGTCTGGCGCACGACGGCCGGCGACGACGGCACGCTGGTGGTCGACAACCGCATCGACAATGTCGCCAACAAATCCGGCGGCTCCGGGCAGTACGGCAACGCCATCAACGTATTCCGCGCCAACAACGTCATGGTGCGCGGCAACCGCATCCGCAACGCGGCGTTCTCCGCGGTGCGCGGCAATGCCGCGTCCAACCTGCAAATCCTCGGCAATACCTGCAGCCAGATCGGCGAGGTCGCGCTCTATGCCGAATTCGGCTTCGAAGGCGCGATGATCGCCAACAACATCGTCGACGGTGCCGCGCTGGGCGTCTCGGTGACCAATTTCAACGAAGGCGGCCGGCTCGCCGTGGTGCAAGGCAACCTCATTCGCAATCTCTTGCCGCACCGGCCCGCCGGCACCGATCCGGACGACAGCGCCGGCATCGGCATCGGCATCGAAGCCGACACCGCGGTCAGCGGCAACGTCATCGAGAACGCGCCCTATATCGGCATCGCCGCCGGCTGGGGCCAATATCTGCGCGACGTCACCATCAACGCCAACGTAGTGCGCGGCGCCGATTACGGCATCGCGGTCTCCGTCGCCCCCGGCGCCGGCGCCGCCGTGATCGCCGACAATATGATCTCCGGCGCGCGGCTTGGCGCCATCGTCGGCATGGAATGGAAAAAGCCGGTGACCGGGGACCTCAGCAAAGACGGCGCCGAGCGCTACGCGCAATTGTCGGTCGCCGGCAATCGGGTGCGGTGAGAATCGATCATTCGCCACGCGATCGCGGGTGCAACGCAGCAATCCGCCGCGCGGAATCGTGACCCAGGGTGCAAACCAAAATAGACCGGTTCATTCGCTCGACGAGCGCAATAAGCTATAAGCGGAGAAGACCGTCAGAGTAATTTGCGCACTCGGACGCACCAGCTTCACATGCGCCCGATCCCGCCTCCCCATGCAAGAAGAAATTCCGTAGATTCGTGAATAACATGAGCACGTTAGAACGCGCTATCGCCATTGCCGCCGAGGCCCATGCCGGACAGACGGACTGGGGCGGCGAGCCCTATGTGCTGCATCCGCTACGCATGATGCTGCGCGTCTCCACGAACGACGAGCGCACCGTCGCGGTGCTGCATGACGTGTGCGAGGATTGTCCGCAATGGACGTTCGACCGTCTCCGCGAGGAAGGTTTTTCCGAGGGTATCATCGCCGCGCTGCAATCGGTGACGAAACGCCAAGGTGAAGATTACGAAGCATTTGTGCGACGGGCCGCCGCCAACCCGATCGGGCGTGTCGTGAAACTTGCCGACCTCAACGACAACGCCGACCTGTCGCGCCTCAAGCGGCCACCGTCGGAGCGGGAGATGCAAACGACGGACAAGTATCGCCGCGCGATAGCACTCATCGCCGAAATGTCGGTTTAGGCTCGTCGCCCCGCTCCTCGCGAATGACGAAGCAGCGGCGTTAAATTGCCCCTGTTACCCGCAGCACGCCAACCTCGATGCCGTTCCAGTTGCGCAGCGTCGGATGCACGAAGCGCTCAAGCGCCGCGCGCTCGGCATCGCCGAGCGGCAGAAATCGCGCGATGATCGCCGCCATCACGGCTTGTGCCGCCCTGCCCGCGCCGTCGTCGCATTTAAGCGCGATGCCGAGGCCAAGTTCCGGCAACGCGCCGCAATAGACGCCTTCGGCGCCGGTTTTTACGAACACTTTTGCGCCGAACAGCTGCATGATCTCGGTGCAGAACCGCCCGGTACCGGCGACGTGCCATGGTTTTTGCGCGCAGGCCGCGCGCAGTCGGGCGACGGCGCGGGCGCGTTCGGGCGCCAGACCATGGCCGGTGCCGAACTTGGCGAAAGCATGGGCCAGATTCTCCAGCGGGATCGCCCAGGTCGGGACGGAGCAGCCGTCGATAGCGCAGCGGTCGTCGCCCAACGCGGCACCGGTCAGGTTTTCCAGCACCGCCCTCACCTCGCGCTGCACCGGATGCTGCGGCTGCCAGTAGTCGGCGTGGTCGATACCTTTGGCGCAGGCGACGCAGAGAAAACCTGCGTGCTTGCCGGAGCAATTGTTGTGCAGCGCCGACGGCTCGCCAGTGCGCGCCAGCGCGGCGACCGCCGGCTGCGCCATCGGCCAATGGGCGCCACAGCGTAGCGCCGCGGCATCGAGCCCCGCCTTCGCCAACATGCGCGTGACGACCGCGACATGTCCCGCCTCGCCGCTATGCGAGGCACAGGCCAGCGCCAGTTCCTCGTCGCCGAAGCCAAAGGCGTCGGCGGCGCCGGTCTCGACCAGCGGCAGGGCTTGCAGCGCCTTGACCGCGGACCGCGGGAAAATCGGCGTCGTCACGTCGCCTAAGGCCAACACCGCTCCGCCGTCGGCATCGGCCACCGCGACGGCGCCGCGATGCCGGCTCTCCACCAGCGCCCCGCGCAAAACTTCGACCAGAATCGGGTTAGTCATGTTCGATGCTTAACCGGCACGGCCACGCTGCCGCCCAACAATCCTGTAGCATGCCGGCTGCCATGGGTCGGCTGACCATCGTGCTCCCAGTGCTCAATGAGGCGGCGATCATCGTTGCCGCGTTGCAGGCGCTAGCGCCGTTGCGCGCCCGCGGCGCCGAGATCATCGTCGCCGACGGCTATAGCCGCGACGGCACCGCGCAGCTCGCAAAGCCGTTCGCCGACCGCGTCATCACCGTGCAGCGCGGACGCGGCGCGGCGATGAATGCCGGCGCGGCGCTCGGCACCGGCGACGCGCTGTTGTTCGTGCACGCCGACACGGCACTGCCCGGCAATGCGGATCGCTTGATCGATGCCGCGCTTGCCCGGCGCGCCTGGGGCCGCTTCGACCTGCGCATTGCCGGAAGTCACCCGCTGCTTGCCGTCGTCGCCCGCATGATCAATTGGCGCTCGCGGTTGACCGGCGTCGCCACCGGCGACCAGGCGATCTTCGTCTCCCGTAAAGCGTTCGAAGCGGTCGGCGGCTTTCCCGACCTGCCGTTGATGGAGGACATTGCTATGTCGCGGCGGCTCAAGCGCCTGTGCCGGCCGTTCTGCATCGCCACGCCGGCCGTCACCTCGGGCCGGCGCTGGGAGCAAAACGGCGTGATCCGCACCATCCTGCTGATGTGGCGGCTGCGCCTTTCCTACTATCTCGGCGTCGAGCCGGCGCTGCTCGCCAGACTTTACGGCGCGCCGCGTTCACCCGCGTAGAGCCGTGCCCGGCCAAAGCTTGGGCGCCGTACGTGCATATTGCTGCGGACGCGTCACCTCGGCGCCCAGCGTCTGCGCGGCGTGCCAGCCCCAATGCGGATCGTCGAGGAAGGCGCGCGCCATCGCCACCATGTCGGCCTTGCCCGAGGCAACGATATCCTCGGCCTGCTTGGCGCCGGCGATCATGCCGACGACGCGGGTCGCAATTCCGGTCTCGCGGCGCACCCGCTCGGCGATCGGAACGTTGAAGCCGGGGTCGGTGGGCCAACGGCTGTCGGGCGTGATGTTGCCCGACGAAATATCGATGTAGTCGAGGCCGGCGTCCTTCAGCGCCTTGGCCATGGCTACCGCATCGTCGCCGTTCAAGCCGTTGTCCAGCCATTCGGTGCCGGTGATGCGGGCGCCGAGCGGCACCGCACGGGGCACCGCGGCGCGCACCGAGCGCACCACTTCCAGGGGAAAGCGCATGCGGCCCTCGAACGAGCCGCCATAGGCGTCGTTGCGCTTGTTCGACAGCGGCGAGACGAAGCTGTGCAACAGATAGCCGTGGGCGAAGTGCAATTCGATGGCATCGAAGCCGATGCGCAGCGAGCGTTTGGCGGCGTCGGTGAAGGCGGCATTGACGCGCGCCATGTCGTCCTCAGTCATGGCGGCGGGCGTATGCCAGCCCGGCCCGAACGGCAGTGCCGATGGCCCGATGGTCGGCCAGGCGTCCTCCTCAGCCGTCAGCGCCTTGGCGCCTTCCCAAGGCCGCGCCGAGGATGCCTTGCGGCCGGCATGGGCCAGCTGGATGGCGATCTTGGCGGTGCCGATGTGATGGCAGTGATAGACGACCCGCTCCAGCGCCGCCTCGCAGGCGTCGGAATAAAGCCCGAGGCAGCCGTGGGTGATGCGGCCGCGGCGCTCGACATGGGTCGCTTCGATCACCAGCATGCCGGCGCCGGAATTGGCCAGCATGCCGAGGTGCGTCATGTGCCAATCGTTGCCGACGCCATCATCGGCGCTGTACTGGCACATCGGCGCGACGACGACGCGGTTCGAGAGCTCGAGGCCGGCAAGGCGGATGGGCGAGAACAAAGCACTCGTCATGGTGCACCACTGATTGGCTGATCACATATTGCGGGGTGAAACGGAAAGCTTGGCGCGGTTGAATGGACTGCAGGCCGCACATTTTACGCGCAGGTCCAGTCTGTGGATAACACGCCGTGGGGATGGGTTGAACACGCGGTCAGCAGCGATGCCCCAGCGCGGCACAGGGAGTCAAGCGGTGCGAAAGGATGCTTGGGCGACGCGTAGGAGAGCAAAAAGCCGGCTACAGAGGGCCTATTCCGCCAGCACTTCCTCGTCCACCAGGATGCCCGCGATCCTCGCCCACTGATCGCGCAACAGCGCGGCTTTCCGCATTTCGGCGTTGAGCCGCTCCGGTGTGAAATAGTGCCGCCAGCGGCCGCTATCGATGAGTTCGACGAAATGGGCCTGCCGACGCTCCGCCAGGGCGAGCCACTTGCGCGCTATACTGTCGTACGGACCTGTTTGCCGTTCCGACATGGAGAAGCCAGAAGCACCCGTGGATTCGGTGCTTCTGCATCTTCACGGCCGTGTTTGATTCGAGCAATCAAATTACTTTGTTTGTTTGATGGCCGGACTTATTGACAATGCGCTTTGTGGATAATTGCGTGCACAGTTGATTCGCGAGCGCCTCCCCGGCGCTTTAAGGCTTCACCGCGACGATGCCCTCGATCTCCACCGAGATCTGGTTCGGCAGCATGACGTTGCCGACCGCCGAGCGGGCATGGCGGCCGGCGTCCCCGAACACTTCGACGAACAGGTCGGAGCAGCCGTTGATGACCTTCGGCGAGTCGTTGAAATCCGGCACGGCGTTGACCATGCCCAAAAGCTTGACGATGTAGTCGACCCGGTCCAGCGAGCCGAGCGCATCGTGCATGGCGGCAAGGAGGCCTAAGCCCACCAGCCGGGCGCGCCGATAGCCTTCCTCGATGCTGATGTCTTTGCCGAGCTTGCCGGTAAGCTGTTTGCCGCTCTCGTCGCGCGGCCCCTGGCCGGCCAGATAAAGAATATTTCCGGCGAGCCGATACGGCAGATAATTGGCGACCGGCGTGCCCAGCGACGGCAGGACGATGCCGAGCTCTTTCAATCGCGCTTCCGCGCTCATGGGATCCTCCTGGATGTGTTGAAATCCGCGAATGCGTTCACAGCTGCACGCGCAGGAAAGCGGCCAGCTCGCCGATGATGCCGCGGCGGAACACCAGCACGCAGACGACGAAGATCACGCCCTGGATGACCAGCACCCATTGGCCGAACGGCGCCAGGTAGTTCTGCATGGCGATGACCGCGAAGGCGCCGGCCACCGGCCCGAACACCGTGCCGAGCCCGCCCAAGAGCGTCATCAGCAGCACGTCGCCGGACATGGTCCAGTGCACGTCGGTCAGCGAAGCGAGCTGGAACACCAGCGCTTTGAGCGAGCCGGCGAGCCCGGCCAAGGTCGCCGACAACACGAAGACGACGAGCTTGTAGCGGTCGGTGTTGTAGCCGAGCGAGATGGTGCGCTGCTCGTTCTCGCGGATTGCCTTCAAAACTTCGCCGAACGGCGAATTGATGATGCGGTAGATCAGGAGGAACGCGGCCAGCACGACGACGAGGACGAAGACGTACATCGTCATTTCGTTGGACAGATCGAAATATCCGAACAAGCGGCCGCGCGGCACCGCCTGGATGCCGTCCTCGCCGCCGGTGAAAGGCGTGCGCAGCGCGAAGAAATACATCATCTGCGCCAGGGCCAGCGTGATCATGGCGAAATAGATGCCCTGGCGGCGGATGGCGACGCCGCCGGCGACGACACCGAGGACGGCCGCGGTCGCGGTGCCGATCAGGATCGCCAGTTCAGGATGAAAATGCCAGCTCTTGACGGCAAAGGCGGTGAGATAGCTCGCCCAGCCGAAATAGAGCGCGTGGCCGAACGACACCAAGCCGACATAGCCGATCAACAAATTGAAGGCGCAGGCGAACAGCGCGAAGCACAGCGCCTGCATGAGAAACACCGGATAGGCGATGAACGGCAACACCGCAAACAGCGCCACCATGATGGCGAAACCGACGACGAAACTCACATTCGTCTCGCGGCGACGCTGCAAAACGAGCGGATCGACGACGCGTTCCATCATGCGGTCCGTCCAAACATTCCGGCCGGCCGCACCAACAGCACGATGACCATGATGACGAAGATCACGGTGTTCGACGCCTCGGGAAAGAACACCTTGGTCAGCCCCTCGACGATGCCGAGCACGAAGCCCGTTACGATCGCGCCCATGATCGAGCCCATGCCGCCGATCACCACCACCGCGAACACGACGATGATGAGGTCGGAGCCCATCTGCGGCGAGACGTTATAGATCGGCGCCGCCATCACGCCGGCCAATGCCGCGAGCCCGACGCCAAAACCGTAGGTCAGCGTCACCATGCGCGGCACGTTGATGCCGAAGGCGCGCACCAAGGTCGGATTTTCCGTAGCCGCCCGCAGATACGAGCCGAGCCGCGTGCGCTCGATGGCGAACCATGTCGCCAGACAGATCGTCAGCGAGAAGGCGATCACCCAGGCGCGATAGTTCGGCAAGAACATGAAGCCGAGATTGCGACCGCCGCGCAACGCCTCGGGCACCTGATAGGGCTGGCCGGACGAACCATAATAATTGCGGAACAGGCCCTCGATGATCAGCGCTAGGCCGAAGGTCAGGATCAGGCCGTAGAGATGATCGAGCTTGCGCACATGCTGCAGGAACAGCCGCTCGATCAAAATGCCGAACACGCCGACGGCGATCGGCACGATGACCAGCGCCGCCCAGTAATTGATGCCGAGATATTGCAGCAAGAGATAGGCGCAGAACGCGCCCATCATGTACTGCGCGCCGTGGGTGAAATTGATGATGTTGAGCATGCCGAAGATCACGGCGAGTCCGAGGCTCAACAGCGCGTAGAACGAGCCGTTGATCAGGCCGAGCAGCAATTGCCCGAACAGTGCCTGGGACGGAATGCCGAAGATTTCGAACATCGGTAACCGCACTCCGTCGTTACAAATTCCCCTCCCCCTTGTGGGGAGGGGTAGGGGTGGGGGTCGTCAGGTCTCACGCAAACGTCCACACTCGCGCGTTACCTCCCGACCCCCCACCCTACCCTCCCCCACAAGGGGGGAGGGAAAAGTTCAGTTCGTCACCATCGGGCAGTTGTCGTCCTTCATCGGCCGGAACGCTTCGTCGGCCGGGATGGTGGCGCGCAGCTTGTAAACGTCGCCCGGATATTTGGATTCTTCGGGCTTCTTCACCTCGAACAGATAGGCGGGGTGGATGTTGCGGCCGTCAGGGCGGATATAGCCTTTGCCGAACAACGGATCGTCGGTCGGCATTGCCTTCATCTGGGCGACGACGGCCTTGCCGTCGGCCGCGCTTTTGAGCGCTGCAACCGCCTTCAGATAATGCGTGACCGCCGAATAGACGCCGGCTTGCACCATGGTCGGAAACTTGCCCGGCCGCTCGGCCTGCCAGCGCTTGGTCCAGGCGCGGGTGCCGTCGTTCATGTCCCAATAGAAGGTTTCGGTCATCACCAGCCCCTGGGCGACCTTCAGGCCGAGCGACTGGACGTCGCTGATAAAGACCAACAGCCCGGCAAATTGCTGGCCGCCCGCCGTGATGCCGAACTCGGCGCCTTGCTTGATGGCGTTGATGGTGTCGCCGCCGGCATTGGCGAGCCCGATGATTTTTGCCTTCGAGGCCTGGGCCTGGAGCAGGAACGACGAGAAGTCCTGGGTGTTCAGCGGATGCAACACGCCGCCGAGAACCTGGCCGCCATTGGCCAGGACCACCGCCTTTGTGTCGCGTTCGAGCGCATGGCCGAAGGCATAGTCCGAGGTGAGGAAGAACCAGGTGTCGCCACCGGATTTCACCAGTGCCTTGCCGGTGCCGTTGGCGAGCATCCACGTATCGTAGGTCCAGTGCACGGTGTCGGGCGAGCATTTCGGTCCGGTCAGATCGGAGCTGGCCGCGCCCGACACCAGGAACGCCTTATTCTTTTCCCGCGCGACCTCGTTCACCGCGAGCGCCACACCGGAATTCGGTACATCCACGATCATGTCGACGTGGTCGACGTCAAACCACTGGCGCGCGATGCTGGCGCCGACGTCGGGCTTGTTCTGCATGTCGGCGTTGACAAGCTCGACCTTCAGGCCATGGGCCGCCGGATTGAAATCGGCCACCGCCATTTTAGCGGCGACGACCGAACCGGGACCGCCGAGGTCGGCGTAGAGGCCCGACATATCGCTCATCACGCCGATCTTGACGGTGAGGTCCTCGGCTTGCGCCGCGCTGGTGAGCGCAGCGGCAGCCGCCAAGGCCAATGTGGCAACCAGTCTCATGACAAATCTCCCTGACTGCGGGCTCGAGGCCCACATTTCCTGTAGCTTCTATAGCAAACTCCAAGATCGCCGTGCAGCGGCTGTACCTTGGTCTTTAGTTTAGCGGCGGCTCCGCTCGCCCACCCGGAAACCGCCAAATTCACCCTTCCCGCCCATGGGGAGAGGTGAGTTGCGTCAATTGGTCACCAGCGGGCAGTTGCCGTCCTTGAGCGGACGGAAGGCTTCCTCGGCCGGGACGGTGTTGCGCAGGATGAAGTCGTCACCGGGATATTTGGAGTCCTCGGGCTTCTTGACCTCGAACAGATAGGCCGGGTGGATCTTGCGGCCGTCGATGCGAATATAGCCTTTGCCGAACAGCGGATCGTCGGTCGGCATGTCCTTCATCTTGGCGACCACGGCTTTGCCGTCGGCGGCGCTTTTCAGAGCGGCGACCGCCTTGAGGTAGTGCATGGTCGCGGCATAGACGCCGGCCTGGTTCATGCTCGGGAACTTGCCCGGCCGGTCGGCCTGCCAGCGCTTGGCCCAGGCGCGGGTGCCGTCGTTCATGTCCCAATAGAAGGTTTCGGTCAGCGACAGTCCCTGCGCCGTCTTCAAGCCGAGCGCCTCGACGTCGACGATGAAGACCAGCAAGCCGGCAAAACGCTGCCCGCCGGCGGTGATGCCGAATTCGGCGCCCTGCTTGATGGCGTTGATGGTGTCGCCGCCGGCATTGGCCAGCCCGATGATTTTTGCCTTGGATTGCTGGGCCTGCAGCAAGAACGACGAGAAATCCTGGTTGTTGAGCGGATGGCTGACGCTGCCGAGGATGCGACCGCCGTTGGCCTTAACCACCGCCGTGGTGTCGCGCTCGAGCGCATGGCCGAAGGCATAGTCGGACGTCAAGAAGAACCAAGTGTCGCCGCCGCCCTTCACCACCGATTTTCCGGTCGAGTTGGCGAGCATCCAGGTGTCGTAGGTCCAATGCACGGTGTTGGGCGAGCATTTCGGGCCGGTGAGATCGGAGATGGCCGCGCCGGAGACCAGGAACACCTTATTTTTCTCGCGCACCACTTCGTTGACCGCGAGCGCCACGCCGGAATTGGGCACGTCGACGATGGCGTCGACGTGATCGACGTCGAACCATTGCCGCGCGATGTTGGAGCCGACGTCCGGCTTGTTGAGATGGTCGGCGCTGACGATCTCGACCTTCATGCCGTGGGCCGCGGGATTGAAGTCCTGCACCGCCATCTTGGCGGCGAGCACTGAGCCCGGGCCGGTATTGTCGGCATACAGGCTCGACATATCGGTGAGCACGCCGAGCTTGACGGTGATGTCCTCGGCCTGCGCCGCGGTGCCCAGCAATGCGGCGGCGGCAAAGGCCAGCGTGCTTGCAAACGTACTTGCAAACGTACCTGTAAACGTACTTGCAAATCTCATGACAACCTCCCTCTGTCTCCCTTGGTGGGGCTTTTCGCCCCAAACCTATCAGACGCCGAGATAGTCGTGCAGCTTCTCCATGTTGTTCTTTAGTTGAGCATTGGAGAAGTGATCGACGATACGGCCGTGTTCCATGACATAGAAGCGGTCGGCAACGGTGGCGGCGAAGCGGAAATTCTGCTCGACCAGGAGAATAGTGAAGCCTTGGGCCTTGAGCGTGCCGATGGTGTGGCCGATTTGTTGAATAATGACCGGGGCGAGCCCTTCGGTCGGCTCGTCGAGCAGCAAGAGCCGCGCGCCGGTGCGAAGAATGCGGCCGATCGCCAGCATCTGCTGCTCGCCGCCGGACAGTTTGGTGCCCTGGCTTTTGAGCCGTTCGCGCACGTTGGGAAACAGCGCGAAAATGCGATCGAGATCGAGGCCGCCGGGCCGCACCTGGGGCGGCAGCAACAGATTCTCCTTGACGTCGAGGCTGGAAAAAATCCCCCGCTCCTCCGGGCAGAAGGCGATGCCGGCGCGGGCGATCACGTTGGAGTCAAGCTTGGTCAGCTCGCGGTCCTCGAAGCGCACCGAGCCGGTGCGGTTCTCGACGATGCCCATGATCGCCTTGAGCGTCGTGGTTTTGCCGACGCCGTTGCGGCCGAGCAGCGTCACCACCTCGCCGGCCTGCACATCGAAGGTCACGCCGTGGAGCACGTGGGACTCGCCGTACCAGGCTTCGAGATTATCGACGGCAAGGAGCGGGCGCGGCTCAACCATGACCGGTCCCGAGATAGGCTTCGCGCACCGCCGGATCCTCCGACACCGTCTTGTAGTCGCCCTCGGCCAGCACGTTGCCGCGGGTGAGCACGGTGATGCAGTCGCACAGATTGGCGACGACGCTGAGATTGTGCTCGACCATCAGCACGGTGCGCTTGTCGGTGAGCGATCTGATCAGCGCGCTGATGCGGGCGATGTCGTCGTGACCCATGCCGGCCATCGGCTCGTCAAGCAGCAGCATTTGCGGCTCGAGCGCGAGCGTGGTGGCGATTTCCAGGAGGCGCTTCCTGCCATAGGGCAATTCGACCGCCAGCGAATCCACATAAGGCGCCAGCCCGACATCGCTGATCAGCGCCGTGGCCTCATCGTCCAGCGCATGCAGGACGCGTTTCGACCGCCAGAAATCGAACGAGCCGCCGCGGCGGCGTTGCAGGGCGATGCGCACGTTTTCGAGCACGGTGAGATGGGGAAACACCGCCGAGATCTGAAACGAGCGCACCAGCCCGAGGCGGGCCACCTCGGCGGGCTTCAGCGCCGTGATGTCGCGGCCGTCGAAGGTGATGCGGCCGCGGGTCGGGATCAAGAATTTGCTGAGCAGATTGAAGCAGGTGGTCTTGCCGGCGCCGTTCGGGCCGATCAGCGCGTGAATGGTGCCGCGCACGACGCGCAGATTGACCGCGCGCACCGCGACGAACCCGGCAAATTCCTTGGTCAGGTCCTCGGTTTCGAGGACGATCTCGCTACGCACCACATTCCCCCACGCCGGCCATTGTCGACGTGTTCCGGCAGGCCGTAAAGAGAAACCCCAGCCCCGCGACTCTTTTCCCGGCGGCGTGCATTTGGCGGGTTGGGCGGTTCCCGGTGGGTAACCGCAAAAATAAGGACCCGCCCGGGGGGACGACCGGGCGGGTCTAAGAGATCGGCGCCAGCGTCGGGGGAGAAGCGCGCCGATGGCGACTTCAAAATCTGTCACCATACATTGGTCGTCACCACCTCCGGGAAGGTTCACTGGGCGAACGCGTATTTCACATTTTGGCGTTGATTATTTTGACGGTATTAAAATACCTGAAACGGCAACACAACAGCGCGCCACCGCCAACTTTAGTAATAACGATTTGAAATCAGTCAGTTAGGCGGCGCAGCGCCGAGGCCTAGTCGCTGTCGCCTGCGTTTGCGGTTTCGACGACCCGCTCCTGGCGCATGCGCGAGACGATGCGGGCGAGTTCCTCCTTCGCCAAAGTCTTCATCGTAAGCCGTACCCGATAGAACCCGCCGGGTTTCGGCCCATCGACCAGGGTGGCCTGGTAGTCCTCGAGAAAATGGGTGATCTCGCCGGCGCTGGCCTCGCGGGCAAAACGCACCATGGCGAAGGTGCCATGACCGGTCACGGTGGGGTTGAGGCTCGCGGTCTCGAACGGAGCTTGCGGCTTGGTGGCCATGCTCACCAGCAGGAACGCCTGCAGGGCGATCGCCGCCACGGCGAAGGATGCGGCAAAGGCGAGCGTGCGCGGCGAGAAACCGGCAATGATGGCGGCGAACTGGCCGGCAACGGCGCGCGCCGAGTTGCGCTTGCGCGCCGCTGTTGTCTCGGCGTCGATGGCGGCCATCAGCCGGTCCATGCAACGCGCCGACGGCACGCCAAGGGATTCGTTGAAAGAAATCGTCTCGGCGAGCTCTTCACGCACCAGATCGGCATGGTGGGCGAGAGCCGGATCGTAGCGCAGCGCATCCTCGACGCGCTGGCGGTCGCGCCGGCGCAGCGTGCCCGCGGCATACCACGGCAGCAGGGTCTCGATCTCTGTGGGTTCCATGTTTCCTTCGCTTATCATGGCCAACCTCGATCAATTCCCGCCATCCTGCACAACTCTCCCAGCTTCTTGCGCGCGTAGAACATGCGCGTCTTTACCGTGTTCTCCGGAATGCCGACGATCTGCGCCACCTCTTCGACTGATTTCTCGTGGTAGTAGACCAAATCAATTACTTCCCGGTGTTCCCGCGTCAGCGCGGCGAGGCACTGTCGCAACTTTTCGCCCTTGTCGAGCTTCTCGATAGAAATCGCTGGATTGTCTGAAGGTTCCTCGATCGCTTCCATCGTTTCTTCGTCGAGTCCTTCTTCGCGCCGCTTGCGTAACGACGAGAGCGCCTTGAAGCGGGCGATGGCGATCAGCCAAGTCGAAACGGCACTTCTGCCTTCAAATCGACTAGCCTGGCGCCAGACGTCCAGGAACACTTCGCTGATCACATCCTCCGCCGCCATCTCGTCACGCAACAGGCGAAGGACGAACCGATATATCCGCACGTGATGCCGGGCGAACAGCACCTGCATCGCGAGCCGGTCGCCGCGGGCGATACGGCCTATCAGCAATTCATCTGCCGGTGCCTGCATCGCCTGATGATCAGCTCATGGATTGGTCGCGCGGTGATGCCGCAGGGTTCAAATGCCCGTGAAGAAATTACCGGAGCATTAAATGGCTGCGCGGAAAGGTGGGAAAATCTTTTATTTTCAGCCCCTTAGCCGAGTGTCGCGGGCGGTCGGCCCCTGCCGCAGCCACGGCCGGTCCCTAATGGCCCGAATGCCGGCCGGGCGCAAGGCTCCCGATTGTCGCTAGGTCCGGCCGCGCGGCAGGGTCGATTCCAGCGGCTTCTCCTGCACCAGGATCATGGCCAGTTGGGCGATGGCGAGCGTAATCGCGGCGGCGAAGAACACCTTGGCGAAGGCTGCCACCGAGGTTCCCGCCAAGGCGAGCTGGCCCAATGTGTCGCCCGAGGCGCCTATGGGAACTGCCGCGAGCACGATGGCGCCGAACACCGCGACCAGGATCGTGCTCATCAGGGTGCGCACGAAATTCATGGTGCCGATCGCCGCGCCCAGATGATTGATCGACACGGTGTTCTGCAGCACCACCTGGGTCAGCGGCGCGGTCGGGCCAAAACCGACGCCGATCAGGAACAAAATAATCTCGAATTGCACCGTGGTCATGGTCGCCGCCGACCACGCCAGCGCCAGCACCGCACCGATGCCGACGAACAGGAACATCATCGGCAGGAGCTTGTAGTGCTTGACGCGGCCGACGAGCTGGCTGGACAGGCCGGCGCTGGCATTGAGCGTGACCATCAGGATCATCAGGCTCACTCCCGACGACGTCGCCGACCAGCCGAGCACGCTTTGCAGATACATCGGCAGGAAAATGTTCAGCGCCAGGATCGAGCCCCAGCCGAACGAATGCGCCAGCATGGCAAGCCGCGCGGTCGGATCGGCGAGGATGGCGAGCGGAATAAGCGGTTCCGCCGTGGTGAGCTGGCGCACGACGAAACCGCCGCCGAGCACCAATGTACATCCGACCAGGGCCAGCACCGGCGAGGAGAACCACGGATAGCGCACGCCGCCGAGATTGAGCGCCAGCATGAACGACGAGCTTGCCGCCATCACCAGCACCGCGCCGGCGAAGTCGAGCTTATGCGGCCGGTCATGGCGCGGCAGCTTGCGCAGCATGGTCAAGGTCAGGATCACGGCGCCGACGCAGAGCGGGAAACTCCACAGAAAGATCACCCACCAATAAAGGTGATCGCAGATCCAGCCGCCCAGCACCGGCCCGGTGCCGCCCGCGGTGGTAAAGGCGATGGAGAAATAGGCGTAATATTTGGCGCGATCCTTTGGCGCGGCAACGTCGCCCAAAATCATCTGCGAGATCGCGGTCAGGCCGCCGCCGCCGCAGCCTTGTACGATGCGCCCGCCGATCAGCATCAGCATGCTGGTCGACGATGCCGCCAATAGCGAGCCCGCCATATAGACGCCGAGCGCGATCAACAGCGCCGAGCGCCGGCCATGGATATCGGCGAATTTGCCATAGAGCGGGGTCAGCGCCGTCGAGGCGATCAGGAACGACGTGATCAGCCACGGCAGATTGTGCACGTCGCCGAGCGCCCGGCCGATGGTCGGCAACGAGGTCGCCAGGATCGACTGGTCGATCGAGCCGAGAAACACCGGCAGCATCATGCTGACGACGATGAGCCGCCTGTCCTTGTGGGTCAGCGACTCGACGGTCGCCGGACTAACGCCAGGCTCGCTGACTTTGGCGTCCATGAACGTTCACTCCGCTGCGACCAAGGCTGCGCAGCGCTCCCCGGCGGAACGGCTTTGTCGACGTGAATACCGGCAAAATCCGCCGCTGTCATTTACGGCCTGGCGCATGGCAGACCTGCCACGCGCCAAGCCGGTTGCACGGAGCCTACGTGCTTAGCGGACTTTTAGCTTCAACAGCGTATCCGCCGTGCCGTGGCAAAACTTTGCCATGTCGGACGGCGCCATCCAGATCTTGTCGAGGAACTGACGGCCCATCATGTGGGTCGAATACGGATAATCGATCGAGAACATGACGCGGTCGATGCCGAAGGTCATCAGCGCCGCATAAAGCGGCGGCTCGTTGAAGATGCCGCTGGTGGTGATCCAGACCTGGTCGAGGATGGTCTGCGGCACCGAACGCTTGAGATGCTCGATGTCGGCGGAAAACACCTGGCTGGCGCGGTCGAGCATCATCGGCAGCATTTCGCCCATATGGCCGATGATCAGCTTGAGCTTTGGATGCTTGTCCAGCGAGCCTGCGACCACCATGCGCAGCACGTGCACCGCCACTTCGGAGTGCCAGCCCCAGCCGGCGGTTTCCAGCACGCGCCCGGCGCCCTCCGGCAGGCCGGAGAAATAAGCCTCGCGCACCGCCGCGGGCGGAATGTGCGGATGGATGTAGATCGGGACATCGAGCTCTGCCGCCGCCGCAAGGATGCCGTCGTAACTCGGATCGTCGAGGAATTTGCCTTCCGTCGTGCCGTTGACCATGGCGCCGACGAAGCCGAGCTCCTTCACGGTGCGCGCCAATTCCTTGGCCGCGGCATCGGGGCTTTGCATCGGCAGCGAGGCGAAACCGGCAAAGCGCGTGGGATGTTTGGCGCAAGCCGCGCCGAGATGATCGTTGATCTCGCGCGCCATCGCCACGCCATCCGGGCCGGGCACCAGATCCGGCCCTGGGCCGCTGTTCGACAGCACTTCGACCGTGATGCCGGCCTCATCCATCGACTGCAGCCGCTGCTCGCCGAGATCGGGCAACAGCGACAGCGGATTGGGCACATCCTTGCGCAGCGCTCTCGGCTTATAGCCGCGGCGCGCAATGACCGCTTTGTCAACGCGGGCGGATGCCGCGGGCAGCGAAAAGTGTTCTTCAAGTATGACGGTACGCATGGGCGCTTCTCTCCTTGTGCGGAGGGGTTGTTGCATCGTTTGCCGGTCGCCAGCAAGCGGGTAGATCGCAGGCGGCGGTCTGCTATGATGCTGACGACTGCCGGCGCGCTGTGCGCGCGTCGTCGCCTCCGGAATGCGCTTCCGGAAACGGTCGCACCGCCAAACCATTGTCCGTCCGCCCGCCCGCGCGGCTCCGCCGCGCTGCGGCACATTCATTGAGGGAACGCCATGAAACTTTCCGCGCGCAATCAGCTCAAAGGCAAGATCGTGGATGTGAAGAAGGGCGCGACGACGTCCCATGTCCGGCTCGAAATCGCGCCCGGCCAGATCATCACCTCGTCGATCACCAACGAAGCCGTCGACGAGTTGGGCTTGAAGGTCGGCGGAACGGCCACCGCCATCATCAAGGCTTCAAGCGTAATGATCGCAGTCGATTAGGAATTGATCGTGAAAACATTGATCCTCGTCATCGCCGCCTGCGCGGTGGCCGCGCCCGCGTTTGCGCAGGAGCCGGTCGGCTGCGACAAATTCAAATGGCCGCTCGACAAAGAGCGCGCCACCCTCAACGGCACCGACCTGCCGAAGATCGCCTCCGGCGCCAGCGTGACGTTTCCGATTCCCTTCGGCACGATCGTCGCGCTGGTACCGTTCGCCGACGCAAAACTGCCGGCGCCGCCGGAGCGCACGCCGAAATCGCCCGACAGCTTCGCCGGATTTTTTGAGGCGAAGGCGCCGCCGCAAGCCGGCGGCTACAAGATCACCTTGTCGGCCGAAGGCTGGATCGACGTCGCGCAGGCAGGTCAAGCGGTCAAGTCCACCGCGTTTAGCGGCGCGCTGGGCTGCGAAGGCATCCGCAAGAGCGTGAAGTTCGATTTGGCCGCGGCCCCGTTCACTGTCGAACTGAGCAGCATCAAGACAGATTCGATCAAGATCGTGATTTCGAAAGACTGAACGCTACTGCTTGAGCGTATTCGCCACCTTAAAACTCGCCTGCGTATTGGCCTTGATATCGTCGAGCGTCACCTCGGCCGCGAGCTCGATCAAGGTCAGGCCGCCGCCGGTGCGGTCGACGGTGAAGACGCCGAGGTCGGTGATCACCATGTCGACGACGGCGGCGCCGGTGAGCGGCAGGTTGCAGCGGTGCAGCAGTTTTGATTCGCCTTTTGCAGAATGCTCCATGACGACGACGACCTTCTTGACGCCGCCGACCAAATCCATGGCGCCGCCCATGCCCTTGACCAATTTGCCGGGGATCATCCAGTTGGCGATGTCGCCGTTCTCGGCCACCTGCATGGCGCCCAAGATGGCGAGATCGATATGGCCGCCGCGGATCATGCCGAACGAGTCCGCCGAGTTGAAATAGCTCGTGGTCGGCAGCTCGGTGACGGTCTGCTTGCCGGCGTTGATGAGGTCGGCGTCCTCCTCACCCTCGAACGGGAACGGGCCGGTGCCGAGCATGCCGTTCTCCGATTGCAACTGCACGCCCATGCCGTTCGGGATGTAGTTCGAAACCAGCGTCGGAATGCCGATGCCGAGATTGACGTAAAAACCGTCCTGCAATTCCTTGGCGGCGCGTTCCGCCATCTGGTCGCGGGTCCAGGGCATGATCGTTCCTCTCAAGCTTTTTTGCGCACGGTGCGCTGCTCGATGTATTTCACCGCATTGGGCACGTGGATCAGGCGCTGGACGAAAATGCCCGGCGTGATGATGTGATCGGGATTGATCTTGCCCGGCTCGACCAGATTCTCGACCTCGGCCACCGTCACCTTGCCCGCGGTGGCCATCACCGGATTAAAATTGCGCGCGGTCTTGCGGTAGACCAGGTTGCCCTCGGTATCGCCCAGATAGGCGTGGACGATCGCAAGGTCGGCGACGATGCCGCGCTCCATGATGTAGCGCTGGCCGTCGAATTCGCGCACGTCCTTGCCTTCGGCGATCTGGGTGCCGACGCCGGTCTTGGTGAAGAACGCCGGGATTCCGGCGCCGCCGGCGCGGATGCGCTCGGCCAGCGTCCCTTGCGGGTTGAACTCGATCTCGAGCTCTTTCGCCAAGTATTGCTGCACGAAGGTTTTGTTCTCCCCGACATAGGAGGAGACCATCTTCTTGACCTGCCTGGTTTCGAGCAGGACGCCGAGGCCCTTGCCGTCGACTCCGGCATTGTTGGAGACGACGGTCAGGTTTTTCACCCCCGTCTCGCGGATCGCAAGGATCAAGATTTCCGGAATGCCGCACAGGCCGAAGCCGCCGGCCATGATGGTCATGCCATCCTTGAGCAACCCGGCCAACGCGGATGTGGCATCCGCATAGACCTTGTTCATGACCGCTCCATTTCCCCCGGCAAAGAATTACGAATAGCGGGACCGGCGGAAAGGTCAACTGGCTGGAGATCGGACGCCAAATCTCCGCCTATTCGAGCCGCAGCCTATTTCGGGCTGGTCGGCAGCGAGCGGATCGCATCCGGCAGGGTGTCGCGCGGATAATAAGTCCAGAACACGAAGGCACCGGCGAACAGCACCGCGGCAATGATCGCGGCGGCTAACTTGTTGCGAAACGAGATAATGCCGCCGAGCAACGTGGCGACGAACACAAAACCCGCCAATATCGAGACATAGAGCCAATTTACGGCGGTGAGGTCGATCGGCATGGGAACTCCTCAAAAGGTCGGCCGAGACGGCCGTACCACCTTAGCCCAGGTAGCCGGTCAGACGGTAGTATGTGGGTTAAAATGCTTTGACGTTCAGTTTTGACGCACGGGTGCAGTGGAATTCTGCCGGCTCCGAATTGGTATCGTCAGCGCCAGGGACCGACGGCGGGCCGAGCACATGGCGCAATATGGCTCGTCCTCCTTCGCGATAAACGCATCGAACTCGCGGTCGCTGCAGGCCGGATCGAGACCCTCATAGCCGAGATAGAAATCCCATTTCGGCGACAGATCGTACTTCGCCTTCTGCATCTTGAGATAGGCGAGCGGCGCGCATTTGTAGATTTTACCGTCGTATAGCTGCTTGCAGATCCGCGCCGGGCATATCTCCCAGCTGGCGCGCGGCGCATTATCCTCGAACGGCTCCATGGTCGTCCCGAAGCCGCGGTAACGCAGCGTCCAATTGGCAAAGGATTGATCGACGTCGACCTTTACGCCGAATTCGCTCTGCCAGCGGGTGACGAGGTCAAAGATCGGCTTGAGATGCTCGCGATATTCCGGCGAGTCGTGATGCACCGCGATGCTGATGCAAGCGCGGCCGTCGGCCGCCAGCAGCGCCGGAAGGCTGGGATGACGATGGAGGAAAAAGCCGTTGGTGCGGATGCGGATGAAAGCGTCCGGCCAATGCCGCCGCGCCAACTGGACGAAGCCCGGCAAGTCCGGGTGAATCGTCGGCTCGCCGCCGAGCAAGTGAAACTCGGCGACGGCAAGCCGCCGGCTCCAGGATTGCATCCAGCGGTCGGCTTCGGCGAGGGTCAGTTGTCCGTGGTGATTGTGGTTTGAGTAGTGCGAACAGCTGTCGCACGTCAAATTACATGCATGGGTGACATGCAGCTCAAGGCGTTCGATCGAACGCAACCGGCCGCGTTGCCGGCGAAACAACCGTCCCAAGGGCTCGGGAACTTTCATGGCACGAATAATAACACCGCCGACCGTGCGCGCCTATTGAGCCGGCCAACGCCGCCGCTCTGCCTTGCCGCGGCGTTTCGACCGCTGCCTCGACCTGCCCCGCCGATCCGAATATGCCTGCCAGAGGGGGACGGCACGTGAGTTTTCTGAAAGTTCTGGCAAGCCTCAAGCCGTTGGCGGCGCGGCAAACCCGATCGCAGTCCGGCACCTTCTACATTTGCCACGGCCCGCATCCGAACGATTTGGTCTACATGGAGAACCTGACCGATTTCTTTCGGCAACAGGGCATCGCAGTCGACACGATAGCACTTAGCGCCGACGGGCAACGATTGGAGCTAGCGCGCTGCTTGAACGGCGACGCAATCGGCGTGCTCGGCCTCAACACTCTGCTCGATCATTCCTGGATACATGCAGAAAATTTTTTGGAGGTCGCCGCGCGCACAAATGTGCCGGTGATTCACTGGGTATTGGACCATTCCAGCACGCGTTGGCCGGAATTCACCCATGCGACCGCGGCCAATTCCAGATTTCTTTTCCTGTCGCCATTCTCGGAAAGATATTTCCAGAATTGCGCGTTGCCAGGCAGCGTCACCAGCCACACGACGGGCAATACCGGCGTCAGCCGCCATTCACGCATAGCGCAGCTGCGCCGGCGGGATTTCATAGCGCGGGCCTACAATTGCATTGTTCCGCTGAACCTGCGCCGCATTGGCGGAACGCTCGAAGATGCCATGCGTCGCCGAGACAGTCTCGAACCAACGCTCGGTCGCGCGGTAGACCGCGCGATAAGGACCGCCTATGCCGATCTCGATCGGCCGATCGAGAGGCATCTGGTCGAGGCGCTGACCGACGCCGGCCTGAACCCGGGCAATGATCGTCTCAATTTTTGTCTGCAGATCATCGAGGAGGCCGTTCAGATCAAGCGCCGTCAGTGGATTTTCAGGATCGCCAGCCGCTACCCGGTATTGATCCAGTCGGATGAGACAGCCCGGCCGATCGCCGGTTGCGACACGGCGGCTTTCGAAGTCAATGTCGACATGAAAACCACGTTCAATCGCATGAGGCAGGCGCGGGCGGTCCTTAATACCAGCCATGTTAATGACGAGCTTCACAACCGCACGATCAACGGCCTCAATGCCGGTTGCGTCAATATCGTCGAGGACAACCTCGTCCATCGCCGGCTATTTACCGATCGCAAGAACGCGCTGTTCTTCCGCTACGACGACGACAGCCTGCGACGGTGCCTGGACCTTGTCTGCACCGATCCGGCGCAGGCCTATAAGATCGCCAAAAGCGGCTTCAAGTTGCGCGACCGCCAGCCGTTCCGTTTCGGCGGTTTCCACAACATCCTCAAGCTGGCGCAAACGCCGTTGCCCGCCGCATCCGGCGCAGGTCGGTAAGGCGACTTCGCGCCGACACCGTGGCGTCGCTTTGCCCGAGGCGATATAAGGCGTGTCCCGACCAACGGCATTGGCGCAAGCCTCGAAATCCGCATGACCAATCTCTTGATCCTCCTGACGCTGACGCCGGAGCTCAACAACCAATACCGCGATCACCTCAAGGCGAAATTTCCGCAGCTTAATGTCGATCTTGTGGATCACCATTCCAAGGTCGGGCCCTATATCGCGTCCGCCGACATATTGCTGACATTTGCGCCGCGGCTGAGCGACGACGTGCTGCGCGCCGGTACCAGTTTGAAATGGGTGCAGGCCCTCGGCACCGGCGTCGACAATCTGATCGACCGGCCGGTGCTGCGCAAAGACGTCATCGTCACCAACATCCACGGCATTCACGGCGCGCCGGTGTCGGAAGCCGCCATCGGTTCGATGCTGGCGCTGGCCCGCGATATTCCGCGCGCGCTACGCGCCCAAGGCGCGCGCGAATGGGCACGCTTCCCGGCGCGCTTGCTGCACAACAAAACGGTCGGCGTTTTCGGCATCGGCGCTATCGCCGAGGAACTGGCGCCGAAATGCAAGGCGTTCGGCATGCGCACCATCGGTGTCAGCTCCGCGCCACGCACCGTCGCCGGCTTCGACCGCATGGTTTCGAGCGCAAAACTTGCCGATGTGGTCGGCGAATTCGATTTCTTCGTGCTGCTCACCCCGCTCACCGAAAAAACCCGCAACAGCGTCGACGCCAAAGTGCTGGCCGCGATGAAGCCGACGAGTTTTTTGATCAATCTCGCCCGCGGTGGGGTCGTCGACGAGCCGGCGCTGGTCGAGGCGCTCAAGTCGGGCCGCATTGGCGGAGCAGCCCTCGACGTGTTCAACGAAGAGCCGCTGCCGACCGATCATCCGTTCTGGGCGATGGAGAACGTCATCATCACCACGCACCAGGGCGGCTTCTGCGACGTCTATATCGATTACGCGCTGCCGACCGTGGAAGCCAATATGCGCTGCTTCCTTAACGGCGACATCGGCGGCATGATCAATGTCGTGCCGCATTGACCCGTCATTCCGGGGCGCCGCGAAGCGGCGAGCCCGGAATCCATAACCACAGACCGGGAGTATGGATTCCGGGCTCCTCGCTGCGCTCGGCCCCGGAATGACGATTAGGAGAAAAGAAAATGGAACAGCTTTCCGAACGCCTGCAGACGCCGATCTCGACGGCAGAGCTTGAACGCCGCTGGGCTGCGGTGCGCGCCGCCATGGAGCGCGACAAGATCGACGCGCTGCTGATGCAGAACAATTCCGACCAGATGGGCGGCTATGTGAAATATTTCACCGACCTGCCGGCGACCAACGGCTATCCGCTCACCGTGGTGTTTCCGCGCGACGACCTGATGACCTTGGTAAGCCAGGGCCCGTTCGGCGGCGTCACCGAGCTCAACGGCAAGAGCGACGGCACCCGCCGCGGCGTCAAGCGCTGGTACACCACGCCGAGCTATTCGTCCTGCTATTACACCGCGCCCTACGATCCGGAGCTCGCCGCCAAAGCGCTCGAGCCCTATGCCGGCGGCACCATCGGCCTCGTCGGCACCTATCAGATGTCGTTCGCCATGGTCGACTACATGCAGAAGGGCCGCTTCTCCAACAGCAAATTCGTCGATGCCTCCGACATGGTCGACCGCATCAAGGTCATCAAGAGCGCCGAAGAGCAGGAACTGGTGAAGCGCGCCGCCGCCATGCAGGACGGCGCCATGCGCGCGGCCTTCGCCGCGGTCGAGCCCGGCATGCGCGACCGCGATATCGCCGCGATCGCGCAATGCTACAGCCAGCGCCACGGCAGCGAGCACGGCATTTATCTGTGCGCCTCGATGCCGCCCGGCAAGCCGGCGCAGTTTTCGGCGCGGCATTATCAGAACAGGATCATCCAGGAGGGCGACGCGGTGGCGCTTCTGGTCGAGGATGCCGGCCCCGGCGGCATGTATACCGAGCTCGGCCGCACCTGCGTGGTCGGGCGCGCATCGCAGGAGATGAAGGACGAGTACGCGTTCGCGCTCGAAGCGCGCAAATTCAACCTCGGCCTGCTAAAACCCGGCGCCGCGTGCAAGGACGTGTTCGCCGCCTACAACGATTTCATGCGCAAGAACGGCCGGCCCGAGGAAAAACGTCTGCATTGCCACGGCCAGGGCTATGATCTCGTGGAACGCCCGCTCATCCGCAACGACGAGCCGATGAACATCGAAAAGGACATGAACATCGTCGTGCACCCGACCTATATCAAAGGCGGCATGCTGACGTGGTACTGCGACAATTGGCTGATCGGGCCGAACGGTCCGGGCGAACGCCTGCATCATTTCCCGGAAGAAATCACCGAGCTCGGATAAACTCCAAATAAACAACCGCGATGCTGCGGCGAACGGACCGGTTGACCGGACCGTTTCGCCAATGCAGCACTGTGGCAGCGGAGGAAACAATGAAAATGAAAGCATTCGCGGCATTGGCCGCGGTCACGTTTGCACTCACCGTCTCGGCGCAGGCCGACGACTATCCCTCTCGCTCGATGACCATGATCATCCCGTTCGCCGCCGGCGGGCCGACTGACGTGCTCGGGCGCCTCGTCGCCGGGCGTATGAGCGAAATCCTGCACCAAAACGTCATCGTCGAGAATATCAACGGCGCCGGCGGCCAGACCGGCTCGCTGCGCGTCGCCAATGCGCCGGCCGACGGCTACGAATTCGTGCTCGCCACCGTCGGCACCCATGCGCAAGGCCAGACGCTCTATCAGCACCCGCTCTACAACGCAGTCACCGATTTCACGCCAGTGATCCTGATCGCCAATGTTCCGCTGGTGCTGGTCGCGCGCAAGGATTTGCCGGTCGCCAATTTCAAGGAGTTCGTCGCCTACACCAAGGAGAACCAGGCGAAGATGCAGTTCGGCTCCGCCGGCACCGGCTCGGCGACGCATCTGGGCTGCCTGCTGATGAATTATCTGCTCAAGGTCAATGTCACCCACGTGCCGTATCGCGGCAGCGGGCCGGCGATGCAGGATCTGCAAGGCGGCCGCATCGATTATCTGTGCGACGTGATGACGACGGCCAAGCCGCCGATCGACAGCGGCGCCGTCAAAGGGCTCGCGGTGCTCAACGCCAAGCGTTCGCCGGCGTTGCCCGACGTGCCGACCGCGGTCGAGCAAGGCATGCCCGATCTGATCGCCTACACCTGGAACGCCGTCTTTCTGCCGAAGAACGCGCCGGCGCCGATCGTCAAGAAACTGCACGACGTAACGCTGGAGGCCATGCACACGCCGGCAGTGCGCGACCGGCTCACCGCGCTCGGCGCGGAAATCGCGCCCGACGAGCAAGCGACGCCGCAATATCTCGGCGACCTCGTCAAAAGCGAGATCGCCAAATGGGCGGTGCCGATCAAGGCGAGCGGCGTCAGCGTCGAATAGCGCCTGGACGTATAAAACAAGCTGTCTGGGCGCGTGCAGATCGCTGCTTCGCTGCGCTGCGTGCGTCACCGGCTCCGCTGGTGCAACGGCCAACGCTGAACTAGCGTCCCACCCGGACCACCCGGTGGAGGCCGTTCCTGTCGACTTTCGTTGCCATGTATCGGCGCTATTCGCGGGTAGAGGACTTTCTCGCCGCATCGCCCTGGCGCGCCGCCGTCATCGCGGCGATCCATCTCACGGCATTGATCATCCTGTATCAAACCGAGTGGGGCCTCGTTCACGGCGTGCTGGCCGTTCTCGCCTGGGCGCTCTTGAATTGCGGTTGGCTGTTCGTCTTGCGCCGGCCCGCCCTGTCCGCCGCGCTGTCGCTGGCGATGCTCAGCCTGATCGTCGTGCTGTCGCAGTTCAAGTTCGGCATCCTCTGGATGGGCCTGACCTTTCTCGATTTCCTGATTGTCGATCCCGATTCGCTGGCCTTCCTGTTCGGAATCTTCCCGCAACTGCGCCTCGTCATTGCAGCGGTCGCGGCCGTCGCCATCCTTGCGATGATCGTGATCTGGCGCATCGACGCCTTGCGGGTGCCGCGTTTGGTGTCCGCACTCGGCTTTACCGCGCCCTTGATCGCCCTTGCCGCCTTGTCGTTTGCCGTGCCCGAAGAGCCTTGGGAGCCGTTCCAGGGCGCCAACCATGTCTCCAATTTTGCCCGCTCCGGCGTGACGCAGGTTGCCGAGCTGGTCAATCACGGTTGGCTCGATTCCGGCGCCCGGATCGCCGACGGGCCGCCATTGGCCGCCGCCGGTGTCTGCACGCCAACGATCAAGCCGCCCCACATCATCATGCTGCTCGACGAGTCGAGCTTCGACGTGACCGCGGCGCCGGGCGTCACGGTTCCCGCGGACTACAAGCAGCACTTCCGCTCGTTCGACGGCAAAGCGCGCAACCTCGTGATGGAGGCGACCGGCGGCCCGACCTGGTACGCGGAATACAATGTGCTGACCGGTCTTGCAGCGCGGTCCTTCGGCCACTTCAAGTTCTACGTCACGCGCCTGGCGGCGGGTCGGGTCGAGCGCGGCCTGCCGCAAGCGCTGCGCCGCTGCGGCTACAATACGATCACGCTCTATCCCACCGCGGGGGAATTCCTCAGCGCGCGCCGGTTCCAGACCACGACGGGCGTCAGTCATTTCCTCGATCAGGCGGACCTGGGCGCCGCCGACGACATGCAGCCCGACAGCTACTATTTCGATCAGGCCGCGCGCGCGATCGCCCGCGAAAAAAGCGGCGGGCCGTTGTTTCTGTTCGTCTACGTCACCGCCAATCATTTTCCGTGGACTTCGGTCTACCGGCCGGAATTGACTCCGGACTGGCGCGGGCTCGGCAACGCGCCGCGGCTCGACGAATACATTCGCCGCCAGATGATGAGCGCGCACGACTATGACGAATTCCGCGCGCGCCTTGAGCGGGATTTTCCCGGCGAGGCATTCCTGCTGGTGCGCTTCGGCGATCACCAGCCGGCCATTTCAGCGAAAATTCTCGAGCCGTCGTTGGACGATGCGCAGATCGGCCGGCACATCAGGGCATACGATCCGACATATTTCACAACCTATTATGCGATCGACACGGTCAATTTCGAACCGGTCGACCTGTCGTCGGCGATGGCTACGCTCGAGGCGCCCTACCTTCCCATCGTGATCCAGGAGGCGGCCGGAATTCCGCTCGATCCGACCTTCGTCGAGCAGAAGAAGATCATGCAGCGCTGCAACGGCGCGTTCTTTGCCTGCGACAGCGGCGCCGAAGCGCGCCGCTTCAACCGCCTGCTGATCGACGCCCATCTGATCCGCGGGTTTTGAATGACGTCATTCCGGGGCGGCCCGCAGGGCCGAGCCCGGAATCCATAGCCACAGTTGGTTCAGGATTAGCGTTGAGTGTCTGTTCGCAGCGGCAGTGATTATGGATTCCGGGCTCGCGCGGAGCCTGTCATCGGCCGGCCACTTCGGGCCGGACCCGTTGGCGCGCCCCGGAATGACGAAGGTTCAAGTGGCCGCTTTTCGTCGCTGCTTTGCGCGAAAAATTCCTCAATCGCGTCACCTTCAGGTCACGCCGGCTGTGCGGTATGGCCGCAAGGGAATTTAGCGATGGAGGACGGACATGCTGAGCATTCGCATCGTCACGGCGGGCGCGGTAATGGCCTTTGCCGTCAGCGCCGCGGCCGCGCAAGACAGCGACGCCCCCGGGCAACCGGGTTCGCTATTGAAGATGTTTATGCATTCGAGCGAGGCAACGACAAGCGAAGCTAAGACTTCGCCGCAGAGCGAACTCGAAGTGAAGCGCGTTTCGCCGAAGGCGATCAGAACGGCCAAGCATCTCCACCACCACGCGACCCGCGTTGCGACCGCGACGGAAGACCCGGCACCAACGACTGAGCCGGCACCAGCGCCAGCAATGGAGCAAACGCCAACATTGGAACCGGTGTCATGGTCGGCGCGGGCCGCCATCGACGCGGCACCGCCGAGCATATGGCCCGCAGGCAATGCACCGACATTCGCCGGCGTTCTCGACTCCGAGCCGCAAGTCGCTGCGGGCGAGCCGAGCTTGAGCAGCAATCAGAACGCGGCCGCCGACACCCGGCCTGCTCCAGCCGTCGCGGCCGCCCTTGAGGACAACAGCGAGGACAGCCGCGACGCCTGGTTCGAAGAAATACTGGCGACGCTTAGCGGCGCACTGGCGGCCGGTGCCGTCGCCTGGTTCCTGTTCGGCGCCGCGCCGCAGCGGATGTACGGCTAGGCCGCGCGCATCGCGCCTGCGGCCCATATTGCGCCTGCGGCCCATGTCGACGCCGCAGGCGCCCTGCTGCACGGCGCTGAAGGACATTGGATTCTTTGTAGACTGTGGCCTGGCGGCAACACGCGGACGAAGCTTCCTGCATTATAGTTCGATACGGGGCGCGCACTAAATTACTTGGCACTGACGTGAAGAACTCCGCCTTCGCTTTGGTGGCCGTTGGTTTGTTGGTCGGAACGCCTGCACTGGCTGCCGACCTGGCAATCAAGGCTTCGCCACCACCCGCGCCCGTTGCGACTTGGATTGGGTGGTACGCCGGCCTCAACGCCGGCGCCGTCTGGGGCGACGACAGCGTTTCATGGCAGGGAACGGGCAGTTTTACCGCTGCAGCCGACGCCGACTTCGCCAACAGCAGTCCCGGACACGTGCGGAGTGCGGGATTCACCGGCGGCGGTCAGATTGGCTACAATTTCCAGTTCCAGTCTCTGGTCGCAGGCCTGGAAGCCGACGTGCAATATGCCGGAGTCGATGGGACGCGATCGGTCATATCCCAAGTTTTTCTCAATCCTTATGCGCAATCGGTGGATAGCCATTGGCTGAGCACCACGCGCGGCCGGCTCGGTTACGCTTACGGCCCGTGGCTCATCTACGGCACCGGCGGATTGGCCGTCGCCCATGTCGGCTATAACGACAATTTTCTCGGCCTCCATGGCGCCGGACCGATCAATTCGTCGTCGAACTACACCGCCGTCGGCTGGACCGCAGGCGGCGGCGCCGAATGGGCCTTCGCGCCCCGCTGGTCGGTCAAGATCGAATATCTGTTTGTCGATCTCGGATCGCATACCGATTCAGCTACGAACGCTATCGGGCTCGCCGTCCTCACCCATACCCACAGCCTGACCGACGATATCGCGCGGATCGGCGTGAACTATCGTTTCGCGCAGTGATCTAAAAAATCACGCCGCGCGCATCGCGCCTTTTGCCTTGAGCGTATTGAACAGGTCCAACGCCTCTTTCGGCTTCATGTTCTTGTGCACGACAGCGGCGACCGCCGCGATCATCGCCTGCGGCGCCTCGGACTGGAAAATGTTGCGGCCCATGTCGACGCCGGAGGCGCCCTGCTGCACGGCGTTATACGCCATGGTCAGCGCTTCGAGCTCGGGCAGCTTCTTGCCGCCGGCCATCACGATCGGCACCGGGCAGGACGCGGTGATGGTCTCGAATCCTTCGTCGACGTAATAGGTCTTGACGTATTGGGCGCCGAGCTCGGCGATGATGCGGCAGGCGAGCCGGAAATATTTTGCATCGCGCACCATGGTCTTGCCGACCGCGGTGATGCCCATCACCGGAATGCCCATGCGCAGGCCGGCATCGACCAGCTTGGTCATGTTGTGCACCGAGCGGGTCTCGAATTCGCCGCCGATGAAGACCTGGATGCCGACGCCGGCGGCGTTGAGCCGCATCGCGTCGTCCATGTCCATGGCGATCTGCTCGTCGGACAGTTCCTCGCGCAGGATGCTCGGACCGCCGCTCGCGCGCAGCACCATGGGCTTCTGGCATTCGGCGGGAATGACGCTGCGCAAAATGCCGCGGGTGCAGAACAGCGCGTCGCAATTCGGCAATAGCGGCACAATGGAGAGATCGATGCGCTCGAGACCTGTGGTCGGGCCCTGGAAATAGCCGTGGTCGATGGCGAGCATCACGGTGCGGCCCGAGGTGGGGTCGAACACTCGCGCCATGCGGTTCTTCATGCCCCAGTCGAGCTGGTGCGAGCCCTTGAGAAAGAAGCCCGGCGTCTGCTGCGGCCGATCGACGGAGTAGCGTTCACCTTCCTTGTCGGCTTCCGGCATGATGCACCTTCCTGATCTGCACTTCCGCGCGCACGCCCGCGCAAGTCGGCAGACGTATGCTCCATCGTCCGTGCACCATCAAGGGTAACGGTCGGCTTTGAACATTCGACGACGATCGCCGTCAGCGCTGCGCGTGGTGTTTCTTGCGCGGAGTCGCCGGCGTGACCGCTTGCGGGCCGGGCCCGGCCGGGTTGAGGTTGCATGAGCCTTTATTGCCGGCGAGCACGTTCGGGTAGCACTCCTCGAAGGTGCGATAGTTGCACTCCCAGGTGACGCCGCCGTCGCCGTAATCGATCACCGCGCACCATGGGTTCTCCCGCCACGTGGCGGCGTGGCCGGCTGGAACATCCAGGCTCAGGACCGCCGCGAATGCGGCCGCCGCAAAGATCAGTTTCGGGATTTTCACCACGGCCATCTCTCCATTGCGTCGCTACCAGCGCGCCAAACGACAAACACCGGCGGCGCCTAAATCTTGCAGCGGCGGAGCGCCGCAACGCGGTTTGCCGGCGTTTTACGCCTGAAGGCTCAAGCCATTGATCGCTCAACAGGATGCCGGTTGCCCGCAATTCAGCCTTGGCATTGTTCCTGATTTGTTCTAGTATCTACGAGCAAGAACATACAGTGAATATCCCATGGTTTTCCAGGAAACACGGCTTTCCACGGGCTTTGCGCCATGACCGAGCCCACCGCCCTTGCCGTGGCGCGCAACCGCGCCGTCGTGATGGCAGAGCTGCGTCGGCTCATGCCCCGGATGGGGGAAGAGCGCAAAGCCCTGCCCTTTAGCTTGGCGGCAATCGATTCCCACTTGCCGGACGGCGGCCTCACCTGCGGCGCGCTACATGAGATCGTGCCCGCAGCGGAAGTCTGCATCGCGGCCGCCTTCGGCTTCATCGCGGCGATCCTGGCACGCCTAGCCTACCCGCTCCTCTTCGTTATGCCGGCCTATGGGCTGCGCCCATACCGCCCGCACGGCCGGCTGCATGGTCATGGCCTCAACGCGCTCGGTCTCGACCCGGCCCGCCTCATTCTGGTCGAGACCGCGCACCGCAAGGAAACCCTGTGGGCCATGGAGGAGGCGGTGCGGTCGGCGGCGCCGGCCGCCGTCGTCGGTGTCATCGACACGCTCGATCTGAAATTAAGCCAGCGGCTGCATCTCGCCGCCACCGATGCGGGTCTTCCTGTTTTTTTATTGCGGCCGGCGCCGACGCTGGAATCGAGCGCCGCAGCGACGCGCTGGCGCGTCGGCACCGCAAAAGCCGCGCGCGACCGCTTCGGCCTCGTCACGCAGCCGCGCTGGCATTTGCAACTCGAGCGCTGCCGCAACGGACGGCCGGGCCAATGGGTAGTGGAGTACGATCATGTCGCGCATCGTTTCAGTTTGGCTGCCGCGCTGGCCGATTTTTCACGCGCTCGCGGCGCAGGCGAAAAATCCATCAAGCAAGCAAGTTGATCCGGACCGTCCGTTCGTCCTGGCCGTTGCCGGCTCCGGCGGCCCGCGCATCGCCGCCTTGAACGCGGCCGCCGAGGTTTCAGGCCTTGCGACCGGCGACCTGTTGGCCGACGCCCGGGCCAAAGCGGAATTTTTGCAGGTGCGCGACGCCGACCCCGCCGCCGACGACACCGCGTTGCGGCGCTTGGCGTTGTGGGCGACGCGCTACACGCCGACTGCGTCGCCATGGAACGAAGCCAATGGCGCCGACGGTTTTTTCCTCGACATCGCCGGCTCAGCGCATCTGTTCGGCGGCGAGGAGAAGTTGCTCGCCGACCTTGCTGCAAAACTGCAAAAAAAATTCGGGCTGCCGGCGCGGCTTGCCGTCGCCGACACGCCGGGCGCGGCCTGGGCGTTGTCGCGCTTTCACAAGACGCCTTTATTCGTATTGCCCTCAGGCCAGGAAGCCGCGGCCCTGGCGCCGCTTCCCATCGCGGCGTTGCGGCTTGCGCCGGACACCCGCGCCACGTTGCGCCGGCTCGGCTTCAAGACCGTCGGTATGTTGCTCGACAAGCCGCGCGCGCCGTTCGCCGCGCGCTTTCCCACCGAGCTCCTGCGCCGCGTCGACCAGGCGCTCGGCCGCATCGACGAGCCGCTGGTGCCGATCGTCGCCCCGCCGGTCTACCATTCTTTGCGTTATCTGCTCGAGCCGATCTTCACCCATGACGCGATCATCGCCCACGCCAATCGCCTCATGACGACGCTCGTTCACGTTCTCACCCGCGACGACGTCGGGGCGCGCGGATTGCGGCTTTGCCTCTACAACGTCGACGGCGCGGTCGAAGCAATCGATATCGGGCTGACGCTGCCGACGCGCGATGTCGCCCACGTGGCGCGGCTCATCGCGCTGAAACTCGAAGCGCTGGCGGCGACCTGCGATGCCGGTTTTGGTTTCGAAGCGATTGGCCTTGCGGTGACCTGCGCCGAGCCGATGCCGGCGCGGCAGACGGAGCTGACGTCTGTCACCGACGATGGCGATAGGACGGAGCGTTGCGCAAGTTTGATCGATGCGCTGCGCCAGCGGCTTGGACCACACAGCGTCCGTCGCTTCGAACCGGTGGCCAGTCACTTGCCCGAGCGCGCCGAAGTGCTGCCGCCGCTCGACGGCAAGGCAACTGCGTGGCCCGAGCCGGAGCAAAAACCGCGCCCGCTCCTGCTGTTGCCCCACGCCGAGCCGGCCGAGGACGTCACCGCCCTCGTCCCCGATGGCCCGCCGCGGCGTTTCAGCTGGCGTGGCGTGACCTACGACGTCACCGGCGCGCAAGGGCCGGAACGCATCGGCGCCGAATGGTGGCGGCATCGCGAGCCTAAGCCGACCCGCGATTACTACCTCGTCGAGGATTCCGGCGGCCACCGCTTCTGGCTATTCCGCGAAGGACTTTATGGGCGCGAGACGGCGGCGGCGCGCTGGTTCGTGCACGGCCTGTTTGCGTGAGTGGGAGAGATAATGAGTTTGTCGGCGCGAGCCCCACTTCACCCTCCCCTGCAGGGTGAGGGTGAAAGATGACCGCGTACGCCGAGCTCGCCGTCACCACGAATTTTTCCTTCCTGCGTGGCGCCTCGCATCCGGGTGAGATGGTCGCGCGCGCCGATGAGCTAAAACTTGCCGCCATCGGCATCGCCGACCGCAACAGCTTTGCCGGCGTGGTGCGCGCCTATGGCGAATGGAAAAAACGAAAAAGCATCAAGCTTCTCGTCGGCACGCGCCTCGTCACCGTCGACGGTTTCGAGGTGCTGACCTATCCGACCGATCGCCAAGCTTACGGACGGCTTTGCCGACTCCTGACTAAAGGCAATCTCAAGGCCAAGAAAGCCGCGTGCCGTCTGACCTTCGAGCAGATTCTGGACGCCAGCGAAGGCCAGATTTTTATTGCTTTGCCGCCGGAAGAACTTTCAAACGCTTTCACCGCGCGCCTCTCTGCTTTGGCTCGCGCAGCGCCGAACCGCGCCTTCCTCGCCGGGGTGCATTACCACCGCGGCGACGAGCCGCGCCGGCTCGGCCTGTTGGCCGAGCTCGGCGAGCAGCACGGCGCGCCGCTCGTCGCCGTCAACGACGTGCATTATCACGCGCCGGAGCGCCGGCCGCTCCTCGACGTCGTCACCTGCATCCGCGAGAAATGCACGCTGTCCCAAGCCGGCTTCCGGCTCGCCGTCAATGCCGAACGGCACCTCAAGCCGCCGGAGGAAATGGCGCGGTTATTCAAAAATTTTCCCGAAGCGATCGCTCGCACCGTCAAGATCGCCGAAGCCTGCACCTTTTCGCTTGGTGAGTTGAAATACGAATATCCCGACGAGCCGGTGCCGTCGGGCAAGACCGCCCAGCAGCATCTCGAGGATCTGACATGGACGGGCGCCGCGGAACGTTATCCCAAGGACCGGTTTCCGAACGGCGTTCCGATCGAAGTCCAAACGCGGCTCAACGAGGAACTGGCGTTGATCGCCAAGCTCGACTACGCCCGCTATTTCCTCACCGTCCATGATGTCGTCGCCTATGCGCGCAAAGTAAAAAATATTCTTTGCCAGGGCCGCGGCTCGGCGGCGAACAGCGCGGTGTGCTTTTGCCTCGGTATCACCGAGGTCAATCCGAACGAGAGCAAGCTCCTGTTCGCCCGCTTCATTTCGGCGAACCGCAACGAGCCGCCCGATATCGACGTCGATTTCGAGCACGAGCGGCGCGAAGAGGTGATTCAGTACATTTACCAACGCTACGGCCGCCATCGCGCCGCGATCTGCTCGACCGTCGTGCACTATCGTTCGCGCCGCGCCATCCGCGAGGTCGGCAAGGCGCTTGGCCTGACCGAAGACATTACCGCGGCGCTCGCCAAGACGGTGTGGGGCTCCGGCGACGAATTGCCCGACGACCACGTTCGCCAGGCCGGCCTCGATCCCAAAAATCCGGCGATCCGGCAGGCCGTCGAACTCGCCGATGCATTGACCGGCTTCCCACGCCACCTCTCGCAACATGTCGGCGGCTTCGTGCTCACCCGCGAGCCGCTCGACCAGACCGTCCCTATCGGCAACGCCGCCATGGCCGAGCGCACCTTCATCGAATGGGACAAGGACGACATCGATACGCTCGGCCTGATGAAGGTCGACGTGCTGGCGCTCGGTATGCTGAGCTGCCTGCGCCGTGGGCTCGATCTTCTCAAAGCCCATTACGGCCGTGATTTTTCGCTGGCGAGCATCCCGAAAGACGGCACGGCGGACGCGCCGGAAGTCTACGCGATGCTGTCGCGCGCCGACTCGATCGGCGTGTTCCAGGTCGAAAGCCGCGCGCAGATGTCGATGCTGCCGCGGCTAAAACCGCGATGCTTCTACGATCTCGTCATCGAAGTCGCGATCGTGCGCCCGGGGCCGATCCAGGGCGACATGGTGCATCCCTATCTGCGCCGCCGCGACAGGATCGATCCCGAGCATTATCCGTCGCCCGATCCCGCGCAGGGACGTGCCGACGAGCTGGAAAATGTTTTGAAGCGAACGCTGGGCGTCCCGCTGTTTCAGGAACAGGCGATGCAGATCGCCATCGACGCCGCCAAATTCACCCCCGATGAGGCTGACGGGCTGCGCCGCGCCATGGCAACCTTCCGCCACAACGGCACGGTTCATCTCTTCGAAGACAAGTTCATCCTCGGCATGGTGCGCCGCGGCTATGAGCGCGCTTTTGCCGAACGCTGTTTCGAGCAGATCAAGGGCTTTGGCGAATACGGCTTCCCGGAAAGCCACGCCGCGAGCTTCGCACTTCTGGTCTATGCCTCGGCGTGGATCAAATGCCGCTATCCCGACGTGTTCTGCGCCGCCATCCTCAACAGCCAGCCGATGGGTTTTTACCAGCCGGCGCAGCTGGTGCGCGATGCGCGGGCGCACGGCGTCGAGGTTTTGGCCACTGACGTCAATTTCAGCAATTGGGATTGCACGCTCGAACAGGCCCCCTGCCCGGGAGGGGGCCACGCCGTACGGCTCGGTTTCCGCATGATCAGCGGGCTTGCGGAAAAGGAACTGGAAAAACTCATCACCGCGCGCGGCAACGGCTTTGCCTCGATCGAGCGGCTCGCCGCCATCGCCGGCGTGTCGCGCTTCACCATCGAGCGGCTCGCCGAGGCCGATGCGTTCCGCTCGCTCGGCCTCGACCGCCGCGCCGCATTGTGGGCGGCGCGCCGCCTCGACGTGATCGGCATCAGCACGGCGCGGCGCGCCGTCAATGTCGAGATCGAGCAGCCGCTGCCGCTGCTCGCGCCGCATCTGAGCGACGAGCTTTTTCCCGAGCAGGCCGTGGCGCTGCCGGCGATGCCGCTTTCCGAGCACGTGGTCGAGGATTACGTGGCGACCGGTCTGTCGCTGAAGGCGCATCCCGTGGGCTTCTTCCGCGACCGCCTCGACGCGCTCGGCGCCATCCGCAACGTGGCACTGCGCCGCGACGATTTGCGGCAGGACCAGACGATCACCGTCGCCGGCCTCGTCCTGGTGCGGCAACGGCCGGGCACCTCCAAAGGCGTCGTGTTCATGACGCTAGAGGACGAGACCGACATTGCCAACATCATCGTCTGGCCGAAGGTGTTTGCCAAAAACCGCCGCATCGTGATGACGGCGCGTTTCCTCGCCGTGCGCGGCCGCCTGCAGCGCGCCGGGCTGGTGATCCATGTGGTCGCGGACAGCTTTGTCGACCTTTCCGCGCAGCTACCGTGGCTGCGCGAGGGCGGCGACCTGTTCGCGCCGAAACTTTCCGGTGGACCGCTGCCGGACGACGCCGCGCTGCCGCTCAAGAGCCGCGACTTTCATTGAAGAGGCTTTTCAACAACCAACCCTGCCGTCGCGACTTGTCCCATCCGGCCGCCACCTCCCGGCAGCTGGATCGCCCGGGCAAGCGAAAACCGGCGCCAAACTCAAGACCGGCGGTCGTTTACGGCAAAAACCTACAACCGTGGGTGAATACAACGTTATTCAGTGGGGAGTTGCACCTGTTGCGGCCGCCCTATATCGTCAGCGCCTGATAAGCGGGGGTCTCCGCGCGTTTGATTGAACGCGGTGGGGGTTACGACGGAGACCCGCGACACCGCGTCATCGCGGAACCTGTCGGCATTTGCGGTAGTTCCTCGGACTCGAAGAAATCGGGCCGACGGACAAAACGGCCCAGAGACGGCCGGGAGGAAATTGTGCAGCCTGCTAGCAGCCTTCTGCGGAACCTCGTGCGAAAGCGCGACTTTTACGCGGGCGGACTGATGCTGTTGTTCGGCCTGGGGGTCGCGTTCAAGGGCTCGACCTACCGCGCCGGCACGCTCATGCATATGGGGCCCGGCTTCCTGCCGACGGCGCTCGGCATCATTCTCGTCCTGCTCGGCCTTACCATCGCTGCCGCCTCGCTGGCGCCGGGAGAACCGGGCCACGCCGAGGACCAGAGCATCCTGCCGGCTGAGCCGCAATGGTGGGCTTGGTTCTGCATCCTCATGAGCCCGGTCGCCTTCATCTTCTTCGGACGTTACTTCGGGATGGCGCCGGGGACGTTCGCCTGCGTCTTTATCGCCGCGCTCGGTGACAAGGGTGCGACGTGGCGAGGCACGATTATCCTCGCCACCGTCGTTACCGTCTTCGGCGTCGGGTTGTTCTCCTACTTCCTGCAAGTGCCAATGCCGATATTCACATGGAGGGGCGGCCTGTGATCACGACCGCATTGACGGACCTCTGGTACGGCTTCGGCGTCGCGCTCGAACCGCACAATCTGATGTTCTGCTTCATCGGCGTGCTGGTCGGCAACATGGTCGGCGTGCTGCCCGGCATGGGCCCGCTCGCCACCATCTCGATCCTGTTGCCGCTCACCTTCGGCATGAAGCCGGTCGCCGCCATCCTGATGCTGGGCGGCGTCATGTACGGCGCGCAGTACGGCGGCGCGATCTGCTCGATCCTGCTCAATTTGCCGTGCCACCCACCGCACGCGGTGACCTGTCTCGACGGCTTCCCGATGACCAAGCAGGGCCGCGGCGGCGTCGCGCTCGGGCTCACCGTGTTTGCCTCGTTCGTCGGCGCCTCCTGGGGCATCACCGAAATGATCTTCCTGTCGCCGCTCCTGGTGCGCGCGGCATTGCAATTCGGTCCGGCCGAAGTCTGCTCGCTGATGCTGCTCGGGCTACTGGCCGGCTCGACCTTGGCGCGCGGCTCGCCGATCAAGGGCGTCGCCATGACCGTGCTGGGGCTATTCCTCGGCTCGGTCGGCACCGATCTCGAAACCGGCTCGGAACGCTACACCTTCGGCATGACCGAGCTCGATGACGGCATCGAGCTGATCGCGTTGGCGCTCGGGCTGTTCGGCATCGCCGAGTTCATGAACAGCGTCAATCAGGTGGCGCCGATCAACACCAAATATACCAACGTCACCTTCAAGGACATGCGGCCGACCAAGGCCGACATGAAACGCGCCTTCTTTCCGATGTGGCGCGGCACCATCATCGGCAGCCTGTGCGCGCTCATTCCCGGCACCGGCCCGACCATCGCCTCCTTTGTCGCCTACGCCACCGAAAAGAAAATCTCAAAACATCCGGAAAAATTCGGCACCGGCCTGATCGAAGGCGTGGTCTGCCCGGAAGCCTCGACCCACTCCTCGGTGCAGGGCGACTTCATCCCGACCATGAGTCTGGGCATTCCCGGCGACGCCGTGATGGCGCTCCTCCTCGGCGCGCTGATGATCCAGGGCATCGTGCCCGGACCGCAGCTGATCTCACAGCATCCGGACATTTTCTGGGGTCTCGTTGCCAGCTTCTGGATCGGCAATATCATGCTGGTGCTGCTCAACGTGCCGCTGATCGGCATCTGGGTGAAGATGCTGGCAATCCCCTACAAGTTCCTCTACCCGAGCGCGATGTTCTTCGTCTGCATCGGCGTCTATGCCGCCAACAACGACTTCTTCCAGGTCGGCGAAGTGGTGGCCATCGGCCTGTTCGGCTACATCCTGCTCCGCCTCGGCTTCCATCCCGCGCCGATCCTGCTCGGCTTCGTGCTCGGCCCGCGGTTCGAGGAGAATTTCCGCCGCGCCATGCTGATCTCGCGCGGCGACATCCTGGTGTTCGTCGAGCGGCCGATCAGCGCGGTGTTCATCACGCTGTGCGCGCTCCTGATCGGCAGCCAGCTCTACTTCCGGCTCAAGGGTGGCAAGACGCCGGACCTCGAGCCTGCCGACGAGAACAAGGCCGTGGAAATACCGCCGGAGCTTGCGCCGCAGCGCGTGCCGGCGACGCCGGCGGAATAATCAGCGCAGGCCGCGTCCGAGCACGCGGCCGAGCCGATCGGAAAACAGCCGCGCATCCGTGGGCCGCTCGCCGTCGAGCACGCGCGCCTCGTCGAACAATAGATGCGCGGCGTCCTCCTTGAACGCGCGCTCGCCGTCGCCGAGCTTGGCCAGCGCGACCACGATGTCGTGCCGTGGATTGACCTCGAGGATCGGCTTTGACGCCGCATTCAACCGCCCCGCGCCGGCAAGGATTCGCTCCAACGCCCGGTCCGGCCCCGAATCCGGTGCCACCAGGCAGACCGCGCTGTCGGTGAGCCGCTCCGAAGCGCGCACTTCCGCCACGGCATCGCCGAGCGTCGTCCTCACGAAGACGAGGAACTCCTTCACCGCATCCTCGATATCGGCCGGCGGCGCGGCCTCCGTATCGGTGCGCGGGATAAGCGCCAGATCGGCGGCACCTTGGGTCACCGACTTGAACGGCTTGCCGTCGAAGCCGACACCCGGCATGACCCAGAAACTGTCGACCGGATCGGGCAGCAACATAACCTCGATGCCGCGGGCACGAAAACCTTCGAGATGCGGCGAGGCTTCAAGGCGCGCCAGATCGTCGCCGGCGAGATAATAGATCGCGGTCTGGTTGATCTTCAGCGCACCGACATAGTCTTTCAGGCTGCGCCAGCCGCCGCCCGATGCCCCCGACGCCCCCGACGCCGTGGTCTTGAACCGCGCCAGCGCCAGCATGGCGTCGCGGCGCTCAAAATCTTCGTAGATGCCTTCCTTGAGCACCGCGCCGAAGGTCTCCCAGATTTTCGTGTAAGTCTCCGGCTCCTTGTCGGCGAGCCGTTCGAGCTCGGTAAGCACGCGGTGCGTGACGCCCTTGCGGATCGCGGCCAAGAGCGGGCTCTCCTGGATTTTCTCGCGCGAGACGTTGAGCGGCAAGTCGGCGCTGTCGACCAGACCGCGGACGAAGCGCAAATAGCGCGGCAAAATGTCGGCATCGTCGGTGATGAAGACGCGTTTGACGTAAAGCTTGATGCGGCCCTTGCGGTCCGGATCGAACAGGTCGAACGGCCGCGAGCCGGGGATGAACAAGAGCGTGGTGTAATCCTGCCGGCCCTCGGCGCGGTAATGGATGGTGGCGGCCGGCTCGTCGAACTGGCCGGCGATGCTGCGGTAGAAATCGGTGTAGTCGGCGGCGCTGATCTCCGACTTCGGCTTCGCCCACAGTGCCGCCCCGTCGCTGATCTCGGCAGGCTCGCTGCCGGCCTTCTCGACGATGGCGATCGGCACCGGCACGTGGCCCGATTGCGCCTTGACCACGCGCTCGATGGTGAACCGCTCGGCATAGGTTTTGGCGTCCTCCATGAGATGCAGCACGACGCGGGTGCCGCGCGCCGGCGCGTCGGCGAGCGATACCGGCGATACGGCAAACGTGCCCTTGCCGTCCGACGACCACAGCCAGGCCGTCTCCGTCCCGGCGCGGCGCGACACCACCTCGACCCGCTCCGCCACCATGAAGGCCGAATAGAAGCCGACGCCGAACCGGCCGATCAGCGCGGTCTCGTCGTCGGGCTGTTTTGCCTCGATACCGTCGAGGAAGGCCTTGGTGCCCGAGCGCGCGATGGTGCCCAGCGCCTCGGCGAGCTCGTCGCGGCTCATGCCGATGCCGTTGTCCTCGACGGTCAGGCGTTTCTGCTCGGCATCGATCGACAGCGTGATGCGCGGCTTGACGTCGTCGCCGAGCAGCGCCGGCTCGGCGATGGCCTCGTAGCGCAGCCGCTCGCAGGCATCGGCGGCATTGGCGATCAATTCGCGCAAAAATACCGATTTATCGGAATAGACCGAGTGCACCATCAGGTGCAGCAGCTTGGCAACGTCGGCCTGGAACGGTTGGGCCTGGAACGGCTGGGCCTCGGACGGCGGGCTTTCCGATACTTTCTCTTCGGCAGTTGTCATGACCGAATCCCCGATGGTTTCTTATTTGCTTCGAGATGGAGGGAAGTAGCCGCAGATTCAAGGCCGCCAGGATGGGTGCGCATCCCAAAGTGGCTCCGAGCCCACCCGCCGCGATGTAACATACCTGCGCAACCAATGGCTATCCGGGCCAGTCGGGCCGCCTCAAGGCGGCCCTCTATCGCGCGGCATCGCCAGTTGCGAAGATCGCATCGCGCGCCTCCGTCGAGAGCAGCATCTTTTTCTCGTCATGACCGGCGCCGTGCACGATGGCATGTTTCAACAGCGGCGCCATGCCGCTCGTGATCATTGCCTCCAGGTAATTTCGGCCGCGTTCGAGCCGATTGCGCCCTTGGGCCTGTGCCGCACAGGACTGATCCAGGATACCGTTGGATTTTCTATCCTTTGCCCCCAATAGCAAAGTGATGTCCCGCACGGCAAAATCATGCAGGATCTTGCCGACGTCGCCGACATAGGGCGGCGGATTGTCGAAGCCGTATTTCCATTGATTGAAATCTTGACAGTCGGGCGGCAGGGGACGCGACGTCGTCGGGTACAGATACGTTCCCGCATTGGCGATCACAAAGCTGATCGCGGGGCCCGGTTGCGACCGCATTACGACGGCATAACGAGCGAGCATTTGCGCGCCGCCGCCATGACCGACAAACACTATTCTGCGCAGTTGCGGAAACGCCGACGTGTTCGAAAGCTTTGCCACGACGTCGTCGAGAACATCGTAGGAGCTGGCGGCAGGATCATCGGAATGGGCCGCGGCGGGGTTTTGCGCGGGCCTGCCCTCCGCCCAATCGGCATTCCAGCGCAGGTAGCGATCGGCGAGGTGATGTGCCGTCACGTCCGTCGGATCGAGGAATTGTGGCGCCACGACAATGGTCGCTTCACCCGCGGGCCCCGCTGCTTTGGCCAGAGCGAGCCCAGTCGCGAAATAGTCTGCCGCGTTACGAAGCCTGCCGTGGACGATGACGAGCGCTTGACGAGCAGTTGCCGACCCTGCCTGAAGATCCACCGACACGTACACCGGATAATCACCGCGGCCACGGGCTGGGTCGAGAGTCACGATGGTCGAGCTGACCTGTTCGACTGGCGGGGTTGGTTTCGCCTGAGCTTGGACCTGCATCATTCCGAAGGCGCTGGCTACGAGGATCAAGGCCGCGAGGGCGCACGCCGACAAGCCTCGAGGCCGTCGAACATGTCCGGCGTTTCCCATCACTGCTCCGTCGTCTGACATTCCGCGACCTCCGAGGTCAGCGGGAATGCGTATCCGGCTTTTCCTGACGGCCGGTTACCGGTTTGAAGCGGAAAATCTTAATTTGCCGATCGGTCGGTTGCTCGCCAATCGCGATTGAAGGGTGCCGGCCCTAGACCGGCACCTTCACCGTCGCCCGCAACCCCCCCATCGGGCTTGCGCCCAGCGTGATGTCGCCGCCGTGGGAGCGGGCGATGTCGCGGGCGATTGCCAAGCCTAGCCCGGTGCCGCCTTCGTCCTGATTGCGGGCGTCGTCGAGGCGCAGAAACGGCTTGAACACGTCCTCGCGCAAGGACTGCGGGATGCCCGGCCCGTCGTCGTCGACCGTCACCGTGAGCCAGCGGTGGTCGCGGTGGCCGGTGATGGCCACCGTCGAGGCAAAGCGCGCGGCGTTGGAGACGAGATTGGCGAGGCAGCGCTTGAACGCCGCCGGTCGCACCGTGACTTCCGCCGGGCCGTGGAAGGCGACGGTGGCGCGATGGCCGTGGCGCTCGATGTCGAGCCGCAATTCCTCGAGCAAAGCGGCAATGTCGGTCGGCGCCGATTGCTCGCCGGTGTCGCCGCGGGCAAAGGCCAGATAGGCCTCGAGCATGGCCGCCATCTCGTCGACGTCTTTCTTGATAGCCTCGACCTCGGGGCTGTCGCCGAGCAAAGCGAGCTCGAGCTTGAACCGCGTCAGCACCGTGCGCAGATCGTGCGACACGCCGGCGAGCATGGTGGTGCGCTGCTCGATGGCGCGCTCGATGCGGATTTTCATTTCCAAAAACGCCGCCGCCGCGCGCCGCACTTCGCGCGCCCCGCGCGGCCGGAAATTCGGCGCCTCGCGGCCCTTGCCGAACGCTTCGGCGGCGTCGGCCAGCCGCACGATCGGCTTGATCTGGTTGCGCAGGAACGCGATGGCGATGGTCAGCACGACCACCGAGGTCAGCACCATCCACATCAGGAAGACAAGCGAATTGGAATTGTAGGCCTCGGCACGCGGCGCGAACACGCGCATGACGGTGTCGTCGAGCTTGATGCGGATTTCCACGATCGAGGAGCGGCCGACGGTGTCGATCCAGAACGGCAGGCCGATCTGCTTGCGGATTTCGTTCGACAGCTCCTGGTCGAGAGACGAAAAGAACGGTTTCGGGCCGGGCGGCGGCAAATCCGTGACGGGCAGGAAATCGACCACCAGGCCGAGCCGATCCTGGGCGATGCGGCGCAACTGGGTGCGATTGGCGCCCGGCGGGAAGGTTTTGTAGACGTCGATGAGAGTGGCGATCTCCTGGGTCACCGCCGACGACAGATAGTAGTTGACCACGCTCGACTGCCGCTCGACGAACAGGAACGCGACGATCGATTGCAGCACCACGAGCGGCATGATGACGATCAGGAGCGCGCGGGCATAAAGGCCGTGCGGCATCACCGAGCGCAGCCAGCGGGTGAAGCGGTCCCACGGCCCGGTGATGTAGCCCGCGGCGCCGACGACCGCGTTGGCGGCGGTCACCACGTGCCCTGCCGCGACCCGTAGACGTCCCATGCCATCGTCGAAACTGGCCATGGCTCAAAGCGCCGCGACTAATCGGTAGCCCACGCCGCGCACGGTCTGAACGATCAGCGGATTGCCCGGATCGCGCTCGATCTTGCGGCGCAGCCGGTTGACCTGCACGTCGACGGTGCGCTCGCTGACATTGTCGCCGTTACCGGCGAGCGCCTGGCGCGGCACGGTCTCGCCGACGCTCGCGGTCAAGACGCGCAGCATGTCGCGCTCGCGGTCGGTGAGCCGGATCGCCTCCTCGCCGCGGCGCAACTCGCCGCTGGTGAGATGGAACACGAATTGGCCGAAGCGCACCGATTCCACCGGCGCCGCCACCGGCGGCCGGGCGCGTTTCAAAATATTGGCGATGCGCAGCGAGAGCTCGCGCGGCTCGAACGGCTTTGCCAGATAATCATCCGCGCCGATTTCGAGCCCCATGATGCGGCTCTCCTTCTCGTCGCGCGCGGTCAGCATCAGGATCGGCACCGTGGACGAAGTGCGGATGGCTTTGACGAGATCGAATCCGTTCTCGCCCGGCATCATGACGTCGAGGATGAGGAGATCGAATTTCAGGCCCAAAAGCTTGGCGCGCGCCTCCTGCGCGGTCTCGGCGGTGGAGACGCGGTAGCCTTCGGCGACCAGAAAACGCAGCAGCAGCGCGCGGATGCGGCGATCGTCGTCGACGACGAGCAGATGCGGCGCGTCGTCAGAGGGGATTGCCGGAGCGGGCGCCGGCGCCGTCATGAGCCGCGGTCCCGGCCGCGCGGCCGCGCCCGGTCGGCATCGGCGATCAGGCGCAGCACGTGGTCGCGGTCGTCGGCGTCGATCATGCCGGCGAGAAAGCGCCGCGCCGCCTCGCGCGCGCTGGGGCCGAGCTCGGCGAGCACGCTGGCGATGCGCTCGGTCTGCAGGCCGGCAAGCTGCAGCGCCAGCGCCTCACCGGCGGGGCTGACATGGAGGAGCCGCTGGCGGCGGTCGTGGGCGCCCTCGCGCTGCACGACATAACCCTGGTCGATGAGCTGCTTGAGCACGCGGCCGAGCGATTGCTTGGTGATCTTCAGGATATCGAGCAGGTCGGCGACTTTGATGCCCGGATTGCGGTTGACGAAGTGCAGCACGCGATGGTGGGCGCGGCCGAAGCCGAGTTTTGCCAGCACCTCATCGGGATCGCCGACGAAATCGCGATAGGCAAAGAACAGAAGCTCGATGAGATCCCAGCACGGCTCTTGCGGCGCCGCCTCCACCGGTTCGGCGGTGGAGCGGAGCTTCCTGGCCGTGGTGATGCTGATGTCAGCCATTTAGGTAAGCACTATTGACATATTTCGGGCGGCTTGTTAAGCTAGACCATGATCCGATCGAGTTGAATCGGATCATGGTCTAGTTTTTTCGTTGGAGCATGATCTTTTCGGAAAACCGGCATCCACTTTTCCGGATCATGCTCTAAAGCTGCGACCGCGACATCGGACCGCGCCGTTCCGGCCAAACGTTGCGCCGGGCTATAAAGGGCGCTCCTATAGAGCGGCTGCGACCATAACGGGAGTCCCGCCCCGAAGCAAAAGCCGGCCGCGCATAAGTTGCGGCAAGTTTCGGGTGGGGAGAGAAATTTACGTAAGGGAGGCAATGCCATGGCAGTGCCCTTCGACCAACGCTCCGACCTCATCTGGTTCGACGGCGAGCTCATCCCGACGGCCGATTGCAAGATCAGCGTTCTCACCCACGGCCTGCATTATGCGAGCTGCGTGTTCGAGGGCGAACGCGCCTATGGCGGCCAGATTTTCGAGGGCACCAAACACTCCGAGCGGCTGAAACGCTCGGCCGAAATCCTCGATTTCGAAATCCCCTATTCGGTGGCCGAGATCGATGCCGCCAAGCGGCTGGTTCTGGAAAAGAACAATCAGAAGGAAGCCTATGTGCGGCCGATCGCCTGGCGCGGCTCGGAGCAGCTCGGCGTCTCGGCGCAGAATAACAAGATCCACCTCGCCATCGCCACCTGGGAATGGCCGAGCTATTTCGACCCGGCGCAGCGCTTGAAGGGCATCCGGCTCGACCTCGCCGAATACCGGCGGCCCGATCCAAAGACCGCGCCGTGCATGGCCAAGGCCGCGGGCCTTTACATGATCTGTACCGTCTCAAAGCATCGCGCCGAAAAGCGCGGCTATGCCGACGCCATGATGCTCGACTGGCAGGGCCGCGTCGCCGAATGCACCGGCGCCAACATTTTCTTCATCAAGGACGGCAAGATCCACACCCCGATCGCCGACTGCTTCCTTGCCGGCATCACACGGGCCACGGCGATCGCGATCGCGCACCGCCACGGCATCGAAGTGATCGAGCGCCGCATCATGCCCGAGGAGCTCTCCGGCTTCTCCGAGTGCTTCATCACCGGCACCGCCGCTGAAGTCACCGCGGTGTCCGAGATCGCCGACTGGAAATTCACGCCGGGGCGCATCACGCAGACCTTGATGAGCGACTACACCGCCGAGGTGCAGCCCAAGCGCAAGGCCGCGGCGGCGTAACCGCAAGCGCGGCCGATCAAAGCCGGCGGTAGGCGCAGCCCCTCCCCGCTCGATCTCGGCAGTCAGCGAGAAATCAAAAGCAGATAACCTGTGACGTACGTCACAGGTGCGGCTGAACAGGCGCCATTTCGTGCTGCCGATCACATGCGCCGCGGCATCGAAGACTTATACGAAAGGGTAAGTTACGAACTTTGGAGAGAGCCATGGACACGAGGAACCGTTTTTCGCTTCGCCTGTGGCGCCGTGTGAGGCAGAGTTTTACCGCTTGGCAGGATCGCGCCAATGCGCGCATCGAGCTCACGAGCCTCACCGACCGCACTTTGCAGGATATCGGCCTGTCGCGCGGCCATGAGCGATCTGGGGCCGCCAAGCTGTTCTGGATTCCATAGGCCCGCCGGGCGTCGCGCGCGTTATTTCGCCGCTTCGCGCCGTGGCGGCGGCGCCGACCAGCGCTCGGCGGCGGCATCGTCGGTGGCCTTGGCGTCGACCCAGGTCTTCTCGATCGATGTTTTGCCCGAGACCTTCTCGACCTGCTTCCAGAACGGCGCGCGGGTTTTTAGATAATCCATCAGGAATGACGCCGCCGCGAAGGCCGCCTCGCGATGGCTCGAGGCGGTCACTACCAGCACGATGACCTCGCCCGGCGCGATCCGGCCGTAGCGATGGATCACGGTGACGCCAAGGAGCGGCCAGCGGGCGCGCGCTTCCTCGACATGGCGGGCGATCTCGGCTTCCGCCATGTCGGGATAGTGCTCCAAAGTCAGCGCCGCGATCGGCTCGCCGTTCTCGTCGGCGCGGCACAGGCCCGTGAAAGTCACCACGGCGCCAATATCGGTGCGGCCGCGCGTCAGCAGCGCCGCTTCGGCGCCAGCGTCGAAGGCTTCACCTTGCAAGCGGATGGTGGTGGTCATGACGACGCTGTATCACCCGCCGGTCATCGGCGGAAAGAAGGCGATCTCGTGGGCGCCTTCGATCCGGGTGTCGGCGCGCACGTGGTTGCGATCGATTGCGGTGCGGATCACTCTCGGATTTTCGAAGGCGTAGGCGTAACCCTCGCCGCGCTGGGTCAGCCAAGCGACCAGTTCGCCGACGGTCGCTACGCCTGCCGGCGGATCGATCTCCTCCTCCGTCAAGCCTATGCGCTCACGCACCCAGGCGAAATACAAAAGCTTCACGCATCCTCCCGGGTGAGGTGGTGCACCCCGGCCTGCAGATAATCCCAACCCGTATAGAGCGTCAGTATGGCCGAGAGCCACAGCAGCGTGATGCCGATCCGGGTGACCACCGGCACGATGGCGTCGCCGGCCTCGCCGCAGATCAGAAAGCCGACGGCGACGAGCTGCAGCGTGGTCTTCCATTTGGCGAGCCGCGTCACCGGCACGCTCACGCGCAGCTCGGCCAAATATTCGCGAAGGCCCGAGACCAGCACCTCGCGGCAGAGAATGACCACGGCGGCGAGCAGCGCCCAGCCGTGGATGGTGGTTTCCGCCGCCAGCATCAACAAGCACGACGCCACCAGAAGCTTGTCGGCGATCGGATCGAGCATGCGGCCGAGCGAGGATTGCTGGCCCCAGATGCGGGCGAAATAGCCGTCCAAAAAGTCGGTGACGCCGGCGGCGATGAAAATCGTCAGCGCCACCCAGCGCAGCCACAGCCCGCCCTCGAGAATGCTCTGCCAATACATGCAGCCGACCACGACGGGCACGGCGGCGATCCGGGCATAGGTGAGGATGTTGGGCAGCGCGCTGGCGTGCCCACGCAACCGTGCCGGCGTGGTCGTCGAATTCATGGCCGCACCATAGCGCCGCCCGATGACGGCTGCGAGACCCAAGGCGCGCATGTCAGCGCGTCGCTGCGCGACGCCCCTAATGGAACATTACCTGTCCGCATGGCCGCCGTCCGATTTTTAAGCCGCCCCCGCCCCCTCGTGGAAAAATTCGTAAATCCGTCGCGCCGTTTCGGCACTGATGCCTTCGACCTGCATCAGGTCGGTGACCGCGGCGCGCTCGATGGCTTTGAGCGTGCCGAAGTGATGCAACAGCGCGCGTTTACGCGTCGGTCCGATGCCGGCGATCTCCTGCAGACCGGCCTCGCGCATATCGCGCGCCCGGCGCGTCCGGTGCGAGCCGACGGCAAAACGATGGGCCTCATCGCGCAGCCGCTCGACGAAATAGAGCACCGGGTCGCGCGGCGGCAGCTTGAATGAGTCGCGGCCCGGGAGGAAGAAGGTTTCGCGGCCGGCATCGCGGTCCGGCCCCTTGGCGATGGCGACCAGGGGAACCTCGGCGCCCACACTGGCGAGCACCTCGCGCGCCGCGTTAAGCTGCCCGAGCCCGCCATCGATCACGACGAGGTCCGGCCACGGCGACTCGTCGCCCTCCTCCACCGGCAACGCGATCGGCAGCGTCAGCGCCACCGCCGGATCGACCGGCGGGATGGGCTGCGGTGGCGCTTCGGCCATCAGCCGCTTGAAGCGGCGCTCCAAGACTTCGCGCATCATGCCGAAATCGTCGCCGGGGGTGAGCTCGGTCGAGCGGATGTTGAACTTGCGATAGTCCTTTTTGCGAAAGCCTTCCGGCCCGGCGACGATCATGGCGCCGACGGCGTTGGTGCCCTGGATGTGGCTGTTGTCGTAAACCTCGATGCGGCGTGGCGGACGCGGCAGGCCGAAAGTCTCGGCGAGTTGATTGAGCAGCTTCTGCTGCGACGAGGTCTCGGCAAGCTTGCGGCCAAGCGCCTCGCGCGCATTGGCGAGCGCGTGCGCGATCAAGTCCGTCTTCTCGCCGCGCTGCGGCAGAGAGATTTCGACTTTGTGGCCGCTCTTGGTGGCGAGCGCTTCGGCGAGCAGCGCCTGGTCCTCGATGGCGTGCGAGATCAGGATCAGGCGCGGCGGCGGCTTGTCGTCGTAAAACTGCGCCAGGAAGGCCGAAAGCACTTCGCCCGGCCCAAGCGATTTGTCGGCTTTGGGAAAATAGGCGCGGTTGCCCCAGTTCTGCCCGGTGCGGAAGAAGAACACTTCGACGCAGGTGAAGCCGCCCTGCTGATGCACGGCAAAGACGTCGGCCTCCTCGACGGTGCGTGGATTGATGCCCTGCTGCGATTGGATCGCCGACAGCGCGGCGAGACGGTCGCGATAGATCGCGGCGTGTTCGAAGTCGAGCGCCGTGGACGCTTCGTCCATGGCGGCGGCGAGCTGATCCTTGACCGTCTTGCTGCGGCCGGAGAGGAACGCGTTGGCCTCGCGCACCAAAGCCGCATAATCGCCGAACTCGATCTGCTTGGTGCACGGCGCCGAGCAGCGCTTGATCTGGTAGAGCAAACACGGCCGGGTGCGGCTTTCGAAGAACGGATCGCTGCACGAGCGCAACAGGAATGCGCGCTGCAAGGCGTTGACGGTGCGGTTGACCGCCCACACCGAGGCGAATGGCCCGTAATACTGGCCGAGCCGCGACCGCGCGCCGCGATGTTTTAGGATTTGCGGCGCCCAGTGGTCCGAGGTGATCAGGATATAGGGAAACGATTTATCGTCGCGCAGCGTGACGTTGAAACGCGGGCGGAGCCGCTTGATCAGGTTGGCTTCGAGCAGCAGCGCCTCGGTCTCGGTGCGGGTGACGACGAATTCCAGCGTGCGGGTCTGCGCGATCATGCGCTCGATGCGGGTATCGAGGCCGGTCGGCCGCGCATAGGCGCCGATGCGTTTCTTGATGTTCTTGGCCTTGCCGACATAGAGCACGTCGCCGCGGCCATCGATCATGCGATAGACCCCGGGCCGCGACGGCGCCTCTTTGATGGCGTGGACGATGGCGTCGCGGCCGGCGGCGAGCGAACCCGCCTCCTCGTCATTGAGCTGGATTGCCGCGGCCTCGTCGGCTTCCGGCAGCGCCTCTTCGTCGTCCTCTTCGACGAGATCGGGCTCCGGCGCGACGTCTTTCTTCGGATCGCTCATGCGTGCAGGCGGCTTAAGCTGTTCGGTTTCGAGCCAGGTTAGGTCCCGAATATAGGCTTTCTTAACGATGACATCTTGGAACTACTTACAGGTTCATCACCGCTTAACTGAAACATCGCGATAAATTCTATAGGCCGGGTAGACGGTCTCGTTGCCTTATCTTGGCGCCCTACTTCGAGCCTCAATATAGGCATCCGAGGCCGCTGCGTGTCGGCGTTGCGCAGCGGTCCGTCCGATGCGGTTGCGGAGGTCACAAATGAAAACACTTTTTGGCGCAGCTCTCCTGGTCGCAACGGCGGCCATGGCCGGCCCGGCGCTTGCCGCCGACCTGCCGGCCGCAGGCTACTACAGCGCCCCCGCGCCGCTTTCCGGCTTCAGCTGGATGGGTCCCTATCTCGGCGCCAATATCGGCTACGAATGGGGCTCCGTGAGCAACAATCCGACCAAGCCGTCCGGCATCGCCGGCGGTATCGAGGCCGGCTACAACTGGCAATTCGGCCAATTCGTCACCGGTGTCGAAACCGACATCCAGGCCTCGGCGGCGAGCGACACGTTCGCGCCGTGGCAGTTTTCCAATCCGTGGTTCGGCACCTTGCGCGGCCGCGCCGGCGTCGCCATCGGCAATGTGCTGCTGTTCGGCACCGCAGGCCTCGCCTATGGCAGCCTGACCGTGGACAGCCCGGGCAACCTGTCGGAGACCAGGACCACGCTGGGCTGGGCGGCTGGCCTCGGCGGCGAAGTCGGCCTGACGCCGCATTGGTCGGCCAAGGCCGAATGGCTCTACCTCGATCTGTCGGACCGGTCCTTCTCGGTCACCGGCACCACCAATGGGCTGACCGCCAACCTGCTGCGCCTGGGCGTGAATTATCATTTCTAGCCCGTGGCCGGGTTCCATACCTGGAGGTAGCGGGTTCCATAGCGCAAGTAGGTTCCACGAACCGCGATAGTTCCCGTCGCGCGGTTTTCGCCGCGATTAACACTTCTTTTACCATTATGCCGCCAGCGTTAAGACATTGTTCCCTTTAATCGTGGCAATACTCACTCACATCTTGCCATATTGCGGTCTAGATAGACAAATCCACTGTGTCTTCCCTGCACTAGACGCAAAAATCCACGCGAATACTATGCAGCCACCTACTTTCAATGGAGGCTCGTAATGAAGCGTGTATTTTTCGCCCTCGCCAGCCTGGCGGCACTGATGGGCACGGCAGCGGCGGCCGATCTCCCGCGTCCGGCGCCGCAGCCTTATTACAAGGCTCCGGTTGCCATGCAGGTCTATAACTGGACCGGCTTCTACATCGGTATCAACGGCGGCGGCGGCTTCGGCCGTTCGCAGTGGGATTCGACCGGCAGCTTCAACACCTCCGGCGGCCTGGTCGGCGGCACCGTTGGCTACAACTATCAGTTCGGCCAAGGCGTCGTCGGCCTCGAAGGCGACATCGACTGGGCCAACATCAACGGCACCACCAACACCTTCTGCGCTTTCGGCTGCAAGACCAGCGACCACTGGCTCTCCACCGTGCGCGGCCGGCTCGGTTACGCCGCCGACCGCTTCATGCCCTTCGTCACCGGCGGCGCCGCGTTCGGCGATATTCGCGCCTCGACCCCGGGCTTCGCCGGCGCCAACCAAACCAATGCCGGCTGGACGGTGGGTGCGGGTCTCGAATTCGCCATCGCCGGCAACTGGACCGCCAAGGCTGAATATCTCTACGTCAACCTCGGCAAGTTCAATTGCGGCATCTCCTGCGGCGCCCTTGTGACCGACAACGTGTCGTTCACCACCAACATCGTTCGCGCCGGCGTCAACTACCGTTTCTGATCGCTGCACTAGACTATGATCCAATTCAACTGAATCGGATCATAGTCTAGAATTTTCGTTTGAGCATGATCTTATCCGAAAACCGGCATCCACTTTTCGGGATCATGCTCTACGTGATGCAATAAACCCCGGGGCGAAAGCTTCGGGGTTTTTGTTTTGAAGCCCGACGAGATCAAGCCGGCACGACCGGCACCTTGTCCTTGCGTAGCTTGGCGATGAATTGCGGATCGTTGTGCAGATGCGCGGTGACCAGTTCCGGCGGCGTGAGCGCCAGCCACTGGTCGAGCGACACGTCGGCGTAATAGTCGCTCTTGAAGATTTCCAGAAACTTCAACGTCGTGGTGCCGGTGTTCTCGATGTAATGCCCCATGGCAAAGGGCACGAACCCGACGTCGTTCTCGAAGAAATCGAAGGTGCGCGCCTGGCCTGACGCCGCGAACACGCCCATGCGCGCTTGGCCGGAGATATAGTATTGCCACTCGTCGGTGTTGGGATGCCAATGCAATTCGCGCATGCCGCCCGGCTCGACCTCGACCAACGCCGCGGCGATGGTCTTGGAGGCCGGGAAGAGTTTGGTGTCGGTAATGCGCACCGAACCGCTTTTGGTCTTGATCGGCGTCTGCGCCAGCATGCGATGGCTGAAACTCTGCGGCACCGGCGTCGCGCCCGCGATCTTGTCGGAATCGAGCGGTCCCGGCAGCGGCGCCGGGAAGATGTAGAGCTGGCTCGGATCGGGCACGTTGGCGAACGCGGAAGCCTCCATGCCGAAATTCTTCGCCAGCACGTCGGGCGGCACGTGCTTGATCCAGTCGCTGAGCAAAAACGTGTTGTCCTCGTCGAAATCCCCGTCGTCGAACACCAGCAGAAACTCGGCGCCGTCGGGCCCGAGGCCCTGGATCGAATGCGGGATACCCGGCGGGAAATACCACAGGTCGCCGACGCCGACGTCGTCGACGAAATTGCGCCCTTGCGGATCGATCGCGGTGATGCGCGCAGAGCCGTAGAGCATGTAGGACCATTCGGCGGCCTTGTGCCAATGCAGCTCGCGCACGCCGCCGGAATTGAGCCGCATGTTGACGCCGGCGATGTTCTTGGAGATGCCGAGCTCGCGCACCGTCACCTGCCGGGTCCAGCCGCCCGACTCCAGACGCATGTGCGAGTCATCGAACGAAAAGCGCAAATTCGGCAGCGTGCCGTGGTCGGCGGCCGGCGGCGAGATGATGTCCGGGTTCTGGCTGCCACGGATCGGATTCCTCGGACCCGGGTTGGTGCCGCCGCGGCCGGGGCGCGTCGGTTGCGGCATGGCTGGACCGGTTTGCGCCTGCGCCACCGTCGCCGCCGAGAGCGCACCGCCGGCCGCCGCGACCGCCAACATGTCGCGACGCGAAATGGAATTCGAGATCGAGCTCATCTTCCTCTCCTTGTCGTTGTCATAGTCTTTGTCGGACGGGCCGCCGCCGCGCCCCATGGGTGCGCAACCGTCGATGGCTTATCCTACGCCATTGCCTGAAAGTGTGAACGGGACCGGACGCATTTAGCCGCATTTGCTTCACAAACGGCCCGCTGGCCGCAAAATCGCCTTCATGCCCGCTGACTGATCCTCACCAATTCGGTATCCTCCATGGCGGCCCCTGGCTGCCGGGATCGGATGCAGTTTTAGGGCGTTCCACGAAGGGGATTCACTTGTTTGCAACACGCCGGCTTGCTGCTGCGATGACGGCATTGCTGCCGATCGCGGGTGCGTTTTTCGTCCTGCTATTTTCAGCAACGGACTCGCGCGCCCAAAATCCATCCGGCAACTGCGAAGAAGGCGCGGCCGAAGTCACGGTGCTGTCCACGCCGATGGCGCCGTGGAAGGGCGCGCCGTTGCGCGTCGTGTTCGCGGCCGAGAAGCCGCTCGACGGTGAGCTCTCCCTGATCGCCCCCGATGGCAGGGTTTTGGCCAAATCGCGCGACCGCCAAGGCGGGCCGCCGTATTTCTGGTTCGCCGAGGTGGCATCGCCGGCCGTGGGGACCTGGCACGCGGCGCTCGCGGCGGCCGGCTGCGGCACCATCACCCGCGACATCGCCGTGCGCGACGCCCCAGCACCGCCGCCGGCCGCAACGCCGGGCGCGGTCTGGCCGGTGCGCGCGTCGTGGAACCGGGCCACGGAAAATTTATATTCAGCGTGGATCCAAAAACTGTTCGACGCGCCGCTCGATGCCGAACCGTCATGGCCGACGCTGCGCGCCGTGCTGCGCGATCGATCGCGCAATATCCTGTTCAACTATCTGGGTGCCGGCGAAGACGAAGTGGCGGCGCCGATCAGCCCCGACTGCGCCGATCTGGTTTATTTCTTGCGCGCCTATTTCGCATTCAAGATGGGGCTTCCGTTCGGCTACTCCAATTGCTCGCGCGGTGGCGGCGGCCACGCGCCGAAGTGCTACTCTTGGCTGACCAATCTCAATCCTCCCGCGGCGGCGCAGCGCGACGGATTGGCGGCGGGTTTCGGCGCTTATTTGCCGGTGGTCGCCGACGCCGTGCAGTCCGGCGCCGTGCGCGTGCTGGCGACCGACGACAACACCGATTTTTATACCGTGCCATTGAACCAGCAGGCGTTGCGCCCGGGCACCGTCTACGCCGATCCCTACGGCCACGTTCTGATGCTGGTGCGGCGCGTGCCGGAGTCAGGCGGCGCGGCCGGGGTTTTCCTCGCCGTTGACGGCGAGCCCGACGGCACGGTGGCGCGCAAGCGTTTTTGGCGCGGCAGTTTCCTGTTTGCCCACGAACCCACGCTCGGCAGCCCGGGTTTTAAGCGCTTCCGGCCGATCATGCGCGACACCAGCGGCAGCTTGCGGAGGCTGACCAATGCCGAAATTGCCAAAAATCCGCAGTACGGCGATTTTTCGCTGGAGCAATCGCAGCTCGGCGTCGAGGATTTTTACGATCACATGGACGATGTAATGTCGCCCGAGCCGCTCGACCCGGTGCGCGCGATGAAGGGAGCGATCGACTCGCTCGAAGAGCAAGTGAGGACGCGCGTCGGCTCGGTCGAGAACGGGCGGAAATTCCAGAACAGCGGCAAGGGCGAAGCGACCATGCCGAACGGGCCGGCGATCTTCGCCACCAACGGCGCCTGGGAAGATTTCGCAACGCCGGCGCGAGACTTTCGTCTGCTGATCGCGATCGACGTGGTGCGCGGCTATCCGGACAAGGTGGCGCGGCAGCCCGAGCGCTACGCCATGCCGCGCGGCGAAAGCGTCGCGCAGGTGAGGGCCGAATTACAGAGCGTGCTGGCGGCGGAGCTCGCGGCGCGCAAGGTCACCTATACGCGCAGCGACGGTTCGGCGTGGACGCTTACGCTGCAAGACGTGATCAACCGCGCGGCGGATCTCGAGATGGGATACAATTTGAATGACTGCGTCGAGCTGCGCTGGGGCGCGCCGGACAAGAGCGACGAAGCGTCGACCTGCAAGCGGCACGCGCCGGCGGCGCAGCGCGCCAAGATGACGGACTACCGCGCCTGGTTCCGCGAGCGGCACTGGCCGCATGCTTGAGCGGCGGCCGCGCGTAGCCCGCATGAGCGCAGCGATATGCGGGACAGCCGTAATTATTCGAGAAAGAATCCCGGATGTCGCTTCGCTCATCCGGGCTACGTTTGCCGAATGATGACGAAGGTCTGCCTGGTCATCGGACTCGCCATGCTCGTAGGCGGAACTCCTCTGCTCGCGCAGGATGACCAGCTTCGCACGGCGCTCGACAACCTGGTCGCCGCTTATCCGAACGCGCTCGCCGGGCACGACGATAAAGTGCTGCGCTGGCGTGACGGAACCGTCATGCCCCTATCGGACGGCACCGAGAATAAGCCGTTCCAGGAGCTGTTGCGGCACGCGTCCGTCGCCGACCAATTT